>BNJS01001268.1_pt1 | contig 137313 bp, 261 predicted proteins | sample 8540461 | NCBI WGS metagenome assembly BNJS01 (sample SAMD00202454, study PRJDB9452) | human saliva metagenome | isolation source: human saliva | place: Japan
GGCGGGCAATTTGTCATTACCTCGTCAAGTGGCTAGATAGTATCTTTAAGAACGATTAGCCCAACAAAAAGCGACCAATTGCCGTTGGTCGCTTTTTTCTACGTTTGACTACTCCTAATTACTTGTCTTAAGACAGTGTAGCACTATTGCTCCACCTCGTCAAGCACTATAGCACCATATCAATAACGCCCTTTGCCGAATTAGCCGCCTTTTTTCATCATGCTGTTGTCTTCCAAATACTCTATGCCTTTTTAATGTGATTTTAATATCATCATCCTGATAAGCAACACCACCATCGATATACCGCTTATGAAGTAAACCTTTAATATAACCCTCTTCGGCTAAAAAGAATAATTAATTCACGCCTTTTTATTCTCGCTTACATTAAGAGTGTCTGAGCTTATCCTGTCTTTATCAAGTTCACCTGTCTCCATCGCCAGAAGTAAGGCTTTTAAAATATGATAAATTGTTTTAAATTCCTGCATTAGTCTAAAACTTTCTCTATCTCACTCGGTTGTTTCAGACCTCGATTTTTTAAAAATACCTGATGGGTCATCAACGATGATAAAGATACCGCCTTCGCTAGAATTATTGCCAGGTCTAGGGTTGAGAAGATCATAAACGTAATCCTCTTCGCTGTCATCAACAACCTTTACCCATCCAGTTTTATCTTTGACGAGATTATATTCTTTCCCATTAGTTAAACTATCTACACCAAAAACTCTCACCGATATATTTGACACGCCCCACATATTCAAGGGGATTGTCTTGTCCAGTTCACACTGGTAAACATCAATAGTTTTCATTTTTTTACGCTCCTTTCGTTATATAGAAACTCGTCAACCTTTTTACAGATAGTTAAATTATTTCAACAACTGGATCAAAAATGAATCTTTGTACCACAGCCATTGCAGATAAAATTCTGTCAAAAAATAAGCTAGTCTTGCTGCATCTTGCACTAAGACTAGCTTATTTTCTATTTGTATCGTTTGCCATCAATACAAACGAGTTCACTTTTAGCACACATCGTAAATGGCTCATCCGTCCATAAGACCAAGTCTGCATCTTTACCTACCGCTATACTCCCAAGCCTATCTTCTAATTTTAAAGTTTTAGCAGCATTTAAAGTAACTGCTTTTTAATGCTACTGTTGGATTAAGACCATAGCGAATATACATCCCTACACAAATAGAAAGATAACCAATAGGATTCACTGGATGATCCGTTAAAATAGAAAATGGTACACCCTCTTTCTCTAAGGCTTTTTCCTAAATCATAACTCACATTTTCCATCTCTACCTTTGCGCGATTAACAAAAAGCTGGTCCTATAGCACAAATTGCACCTTTTCGCTTTTTAAAATTTGAGCTATCCTTTTTGCATCTGTACAATGCTCTAATACCATATCTAAATTAAACTCATCTCTCAGTTCAAGCGCTTGCAATAAATCATCAGCACGATGGGCATGTAGACGCACTGGTATCTTACGTTCTAGCGCCAAAAGAAGATTTTCTTTCCCTAAATTATAACCAACCGAGCCTTTTATCTCTGTGTTTTTATAAAAACAAGGCATCTTGAAAGGCTTGGCGTGCTAGTGCCATAATCGACATTCTCGTTTGAGGAGCAAGATTTTTCTTTCCATACACGCGCTTAGGGTTTTCTCCAAAAGCCATTTTCAACCCTGATGCCTTTGAAAGTATCTGTTTATCAATACTTGTACCTGCTGTCTTTACGGTTGTAGTCACACCACCGATAACATTTGCACTGCCCATGGTAATCATCACAGTGGTCACGCCACCATCAATTGCATCCTTAAAACCTATATCAAAGAAATTCACCCCATCTATTGCTCTTAATTCTGGCGTTATGGGACTTGTCATTTCGTTAGTATCTTCACCTTCTGGATGAATTTCTTCCTCAATACCCAAATGTGTATGTACGTCTATTAATCCTGGGGTCAAAGGTTTTTTTCATTTGCCTCATAAACACTTTCCATACCAGATAAATCCAGTCTTTGACCAACCTCACTTATTTTTACCATTATTATCAATGATAACATTCCCATTTTTTTAATAATGCCATCACTTACTGTATGAATTGTTGCATTTTTTTATTGCCCACATTTTCTACTCCTGTTATAAACCCAAACTAACTTTTAGTGCCACATCGATTTGCTTCATAGCATCATCATTTAAAGTGCATAATTTATTTTTTAACCTTGTCTTATCAATGGTGCGTAATTGTTCCACTAAAATTACTGAATTCTTGGTTAAACATGAAGTGGCATGAGGAATACAAACATGCGTTGGCATATGGGTTTTTATCGTGTTTAGCAGTAACAGGTACTACAATGGTGGTCGGACTATGTAAATTACCAATATCATTTTGCACAATAACAACTGGTCTCAGACCTTTTTGCTCACTTCCAACAACATCACTTCCTAAGTCTGCATAGAAAATATCACCACGTTTAACACTTTCATGGCTCATACAATCTCCTCTTTTCTCTCTTTTCTAAATACCTTAAATACTTACCCACCATTCTAATCAATTGACTTGTTTGTCCAGCATAGGCACCATAATTCTTCTCTATTAATTGCGCCACCTTACCATGAAGCATTACGGCCACTGTACTTGCCCTTTCAGCAGACATCCCCCTAGCCAATAAACTACCTATCATACCTGCTAGAACATCTCCACTACCTGCTTTAGAAAGGACAGAAGAATTTAAAGAATTGATATAAACTTTCCCATCTTTAGTCGCAATTAAAGTATTTTTCTCCCTTTAAAAACAAGGGTTAGATTATTTTTTAGTGGCAAATTGTCGCGCTAGATAGACACGATTTTTCTAAAATAGCTCTCACATCTTTTTGTATCAAACGTGCAAATTCTTTAGGATGTGGTGTAATCACAAAATTTTTTTAGCCTGATGATCTGCTAAGTTTAGACGATGTTTTTGCCACTAATGTTAAGGCGTCAGCATCCAAAACTACTGAATTCTTGGCACAAGTCAGTATTGTTTTTTTACAAAACCCTAATTCTAAGTCTCCCAAACCCAAACCACAACCACAAATTAAACAATTCACATTTTCTATAAAATTCTTTAACGGCTTACCATGAAGATGAGCAATCGCTTCTGGTATCAACTGCATATAATGGCGATACTGTTTTTTTCTGAAATATAAGTACTCAACTTCCCAAGTCCCATATGCATAGCACTTTTTAGAAGCCAATAGAAGTGCACCTAACATGCTACTGCTTCCCATCACAAGCCCCTAAATGCCCATAGCTACCCTTATGCCCATTCACATAGCGTTTGGGATAATATTTTTTTAAATCACGCTCAGTCAAATAATACATCTCTGTCTTAAAGGTATCCATTAGTTCTCTTGGTAAGCCAATTGCACAGATTGTTAATTTTCCAAGATACTGTTCTGCGTTATTAAGATAAAACCCTATTTTTGGGCGCAACAAGGGTGTAAGTATGATCTGCACAAAAAAACATTGCCATAATTTAAACCTGTATCGCTATCTAAACCACTTGGCACATCTATGCTAATTTTTGTACAGCTTGTATTTTTATTACATAAATCAATCAAGTCATTGGCAAGAGGACTCAATCTTCTATTTAATCCAACACCAAACAAAGCATCAATAATCATATCAGAACAATTAATCAATACATTAATATCTTTTAAGTCTTTATGATATTTCACACTTACCTTGGGTACCTTCATCGCTTGAAGGGCTAGTAGATTTTTCTTGAAATAAGGGGATTTTCTATTGTTTTCTTCAAAAACTAATTAAAAAGAATATCATGACCTGCTTTTTTTAATTCCCTCGCTAAAACAAGACCATCACCACCATTATTTCCTGGATGAACGATGATTGTAATATGGCGTTTTTTTGTAAAATAACCTTCTTGCTTCATCTTGTGATAAATTGCTACACCCGCACGTTCCATTAAAAATAGCGGGCGCAATATGATAAGTTTGACTAGCTTTTTTTGTCCAAACTATAAATGGTTTCTCGATTTACTACTGGTATCATATTGCCTCCCCAAATGGCTGTTGCCACTGCATAATCCTTTTTCATGACTAATTGATAAATGTACTCTTGTCTCTTTCATCATTAAATCTTGTAAGTCACCCAAAAAAATGACATCAGGTTTGCCAAAAAGCATTTGGTAAAAATTTCTATATTTTTGCCAACTTAACTTTACCAATTCCACACCTAATGCCTTAGATATGGCTTCTTTAGCTGCAAAGCGACCTGCTAAAAAAGCCAAATCTAAGTTTTTCAAATACAATTTTTCTTCATTGGGCGTAAGTATCCTTTTGCTAAAACCAATATGCTTTAGCCTCACTTGATTAATACGCTCTAAACTTACAATATCGGTGCCTATCCCTTTTATCATTTTAGCCTAACACTTTTCCAATAAAATCAGCTAACTCTTTTGCCATCACTTCAATTTTTTCTTGATCTTTCCCCTCTATCATGACCCGAATCAGTGGTTCAGTCCCTGAAGCTCTCACTAAAATTCTACCCTCACCGCCCAGGCTAGTTTCTTGCTTTTTAATCTCATCTTTAATCGCAGTATTACTTTCCCAACCATCTTTATTTTTTTAACATTGACATTGACTAAAACCTGTGGATAAAGCTTTAATGATTTTCTTAATTCAGATAAGGGCTTATCAGAAGAAAAAATAACATTTAAGAGCATAATTGCACTCAAGAGACCATCTCCAGTAGTATTGTATTCACTAAAGATAAGATGACCTGACTGTTCTCCACCTAAATTTGCTTTGATGTTCTTGCATACCCTGGCTAACAAAGCGATCACCAACTGCAGTTTCTACAAATGTAATATCAGCCACTTCTAGAGCCTTACGAAGCCCTAAATTACTCATGACTGTCGCCACTAAAGTATTATTCGCCAAAAGCATGACGTTCTTTAAGATAGATAGCATAAATATAGAGTAAAAATATCTCCATCTAAGACTTCACCATACTCATCTATTGCTAAAAAAACGATCTGCATCACCATCAAAGGCAAAACCAAAATCTGCTCTTTCATTCTGCACTTTTTCCTTTAAAGCTTCTAAGTGTGTTGAGCCACAATGATCATTGATATTAATACCATCTGGGCTATCACCTATAGCAATCACTTCTAGCCCTAAATCTCTAAAAAGAGCATCTGCTAGCCCACTGCTCGCACCATTTGCCATATCAAGAATCACTTTTTCTTCTTACCAAAGTGCTCATACTGGTCCTTTAAAAATGTTTTATAGATTTCTTTGCCTTCTGTTTCAATCGTATATTGTCCAATATTTTCTACACTTGTTTCTAGTGTAAAATCTTCTTCTAAATACGTTTCAATCAAATGCTCTAAATCATCACGAAGTTTTTTTCCCTCATGATCAAAGAACTTAATACCATTATCCCAATAAGGATTATGAGAAGCAGAAATTACTACACCCAATCTTGCCTTATGGTATCTAGTCAAATAGGCAATAGCTGGTGTTGGAATTTGACCAAGGCTAAGAACATGATAGCCTTGTGCCATTAAACCTGAACTCAGTGCATGTTCTAACATTGTGCCAGAATTTCTACTATCCCTTCCTATTACAACAGTTTTTTTGATCCCTGTCCATTTATCTCATTTAACATTTTTCCGACAGCCAGCCCTAGGTCATGAGCCAATTGTGAAGTCAACTTATCATTGACTTTTTCCTCTGATGCCGTCTGTACCAAAAATATCTTCCCATACAATCTCCTCTTTATTCATTTTATGCATTTACTTTTTTTATGTTAATTGTTACCTCTATTGGTTTTTACATCTTTTATTGCTAACTCTATCGGTAAATCCAAATCCACAGCCATTACAGTAGTATCCTTAAGTTCATTCAATTTAATTTTTTTGGTACTAATTTTTTTGTATTTTTTTGATAATACTTTTTCTTCACCATAAACCACAATAGATGATTTATTCAAAATAATATCACCAAGTACATAACCTTTTTGGTAATTCCCCGAAAAGACCACATCAATTGGCAGTTCTTTAGAACTTTCTTGGATAATTGATAAATCTACTTTTACAGAACTTTCATTTACCTTAATATCCTGTGAAGAAATAACATTACCATAACTATCTAAAAAAATACAATAGGTAATTCTACCGTTGTTTTTAGTAGTATATTTTTGCTAAATCAAGCTCAACAACCCCTTGATTGACAACATCCAAAACATCACTTGAAGCGTAGACCGTTATCTCATCTATTGGTAAACTTGGTCTCTCCCCAAAACGTAAGCCTTCTTGTAAATTACCCTTTGTGATCAAATTTAAAGGTACTTTTTTAGATTCTAAAGGTCGAACACTGATAGTGATTTTTTCTGGAAACATCCGCTGCACTTTTACACCAACTGGAGATTTTACAGTTGGTGTAATATAATTTTCCCCTATATGCGCTGATTGCATATCTACCGTTGCAGAAAAATCTGCAGAAGTTAAACTCTGCAACTGACGATTTCTACCAATTACAGTCAAACTAACTTGTCCTTCTTTTAATTTTTGAGCCATAGCTTGTATGTAAATTTTCAACAGAAATAGGCACCTGAATCACTCTTGTTACAGTTGGATTTTTCAATACTGCCAACATAAGACCATATCAAAAGCGCAATTAAAATAGACACAACCTTACGTGGAAGATTACCTTTTTCTCGTTTTTACTCATTAGCCTATCCTCCACTTACCTAAAATTGTTTTTCTTTGTCTCATCAATCACTAAAGACTCTGAAAGTAAGGTATAAAAGATCTTTGCGTGATAAATCATGAAACAGTTTACCATTTTGAGCAATGGACATAGCCCCTGTTTCTTCAGAAACAATCAATACCACAGCATCAGTCTGTTCAGTCAATCCCTATAGCTGCCCTATGCCTTGTCCCTAACGCTTTGGAAATCGTACGACTATCAGTCAATGGAAGGTAGCAGGCTGCAGCAGCAATACGATTTTTCTTTTTATAATTACAGCGCCATCATGTAAAGGTGTATTGACCACAAAAAAATATTATTCAGTAGGGCAGTGGAAACCTCACTATCAAGTTTAATACCTGTGTTAATATACTCTAGTAAACTGTCCTGTCTTTGAACAGCAATCAAGACACCTGTTTTTTTCAGCACTATTAGCTATCATCGTGCCCATAAGGCTTTCAACTAAAAATGGTTGCATCCCCATCTAAGTTCTCTTTAAAAAAATATTACCTAATCTCTTTTGTCCTAAATTAGAAAGCACCTTTCTCAATTCAGGCGCAAAAAAAGAATTGGTATAGCTATTACTAACATCTTTTTGCAACTGAATTAAAAATCCAATTCACTGCAATCAAAACCTAAATATTCACTGATAATACTAATAATTAAAATAATTACTATGCCTTTAACAAGCTGTTCAGCTCTTGTGCCTTTCAACATCATAATCAATTTATAAACAACCACAGCAATAATGGTAATATCTAAAAGATTAATTGGCTGTAATATTGCAGGTAGATTCAAAAAGCCATTCGTACATGCTATCCCTCTATTCTTTTCTACTCCCCATTATTCTACACTATGCTTCTTGTTTTTCCATCTAATGACATAAAAAAGCGCCCTATCAATTAAATTGATAGAGCGCTTTCAGGCGTTATTAAAGTTTCACTACGTTAGCAGCTTGTTCTCCACGATCACCTGTTACAATGTCGAATTCAACAGCTTGACCTTCATCAAGGTTTTTTGAAACCGTCACCTTGAATTGCAGAGAAATGTACAAATACATCTTCGCCACCATCAACAGTGATGAAGCCATAACCTTTTTCTGCATTAAACCATTTTACTGTTCCAGTCATTTCACATGACCTCCTAAAAAAATTTTAGTATCGACTTTCCTTACTTTCACGCCCATAAAAAATTCACATATTGTAACGAATTACCTAAAACACCATGTAATCCCTTACAATATGTGAATAGTTAAAGCTCGTTTCTGTACTGATATGATACCCTCTATAGAGTATAACAAAATACTAGACAAAAGTAAAGTTAAAAAATCTTACAAGAAACACTTTCCTCTTGTGGTCGCTCTACTAAGACATCTAAAAGATTCGCTTGATTCTTCTTATACCAAACATCTGCATAAGAACAAGTCCCATAAGTTTTTGTAGCCCTTTTTCTCTAAAAATGATTCACAGCTTCTTTCATTAATTTAGATGCTACACCTTGACCACGCAAAGATTCATCTACAAAAGTGTGATCTACTACCGCAACCTCACCTTTTAATTGCCAAGTCACTAAAGCAATCACTTTATCTTGTTCATCTTTTACATAAATTTTTAAATCTTCATGTTGAAATACCATCACTTTACCTACTTTCTATTAGTGTCTATGTCTTTACCTAAATTTGACATAGTATTATAATACCATTTAACACACCATATTTCACTAAAAAAATAAGGGAGGCTTTATCATGGAAATATTGCGTCAATTCCGTTCTTGTTGGGCTGAAATCAATTTAGATGCCATCGAACATAATATAACAATCATTAAGTCAATTACCAAAGCACCCGCCAAAATGATTGCCGTTATCAAAGCTGACGCCTATGGTCATGGCTCTGTTCGTATCGCTCAATCAGCCGTAAAAAAAGGTGCAGAAATACTTGCTGTATCTGGATTAGATGAAGCCTTAGAACTACGTCAGGCAAATATCACTGCGCCTATATTCATTCTTGGCTATTCAGAACCTTCTTATGCGCCTTATATTGTCACAAACAATATCTCGCAAACTGTTTATAATTTTGAAATGGCAAAAGCACTTTCTGACGCAGCACTTGCACATAATGTATTCGCAAAAATTCATATTAAAATTGATACTGGTATGGGACGCATTGGCTTTTTGCCTAACCAAGAAAGTTATCAAGAAATTGAACGCATCCTAAATTTGCCAAACATCATTTTTGAAGGATTATTTACTCACTTTTCTTCAGCAGATGAACGCTCCAAAGACTACACACACCTGCAATATAGTCGTTTTAAAATAGCTGTAGATAAGATTACTGCCATGGGATTTAAGCCTACCTATATCCACTGCGCTAATAGTGCCACCATTATTGAATACCCTGAATATCATTTTGATTGTGTCCGTGCCGGTATTATTCTTTATGGTGTTTATCCCTCTCAAGAAGTCAATCAAAACCTCAACCTTAAGCCTGCCATGAGTGTCAAAACAAAAATTAGTAATATTAAAATCTTACCCAAAGATGAGGCAATTAGTTATAACAGAAAATATTTAACAAGTAAGGCAACAAAAATTGCTACCATTTCTATTGGTTATGCTGATGGTTACCCAAGAAAACTAGCCAATACTGCCGAAGTTTTAGTACAAGGTAAGCGAGCACCAGTTATTGGTAACATCTGTATGGATCAGTGTATGATTGATGTCAGTCACATCGATAACTTAGCAATTGGTGATGAAGTCGTCATTTTTTGGTACACAAGGAGAAGAAACTATCCTTGTGGAAGAAATTGCCCACCATCTAGATACTATTTCTTATGAGGTGCTTTGTGATATCGGTCGTCGCTTACCTCGATTATATGTGAGTAATGGAGAAGTTGAATCTGTCGTCAACTACCTACTAAAATGATCAAAAAAACAATTACGAAACCATTTTTCTCTCTTTGCGTAATCAACTCTCTCCCAAGCAGAGAGAAGAAGAAAGTTTAGCAGTGACAAACCAGCTAATTTCTAGTACCTTTTGGCGAGAAGCACAAACGATTTCGCTCTATCTTGCTTTTTGGCTCAGAACTTTCTACCAGTCACCTTGTTAAACAAGCATGGCAAGAAAAATAAGACTATTGTCATTCCTAAAATTCTAAGCAAAACAACAATGGAAATGGTTGTCTTTAAAGAAAAATATGACCTTGACTAAAAATCATTATGGTATTGATGAACTAGTATATGATAACCAAAATGTTATCATACCATCCCTAATTGATTTAATGCTTTTTACCTGCTCTAGCTTGTGATTATCAAGGTACACGTCTTGGATATGGTGGTGGATACTATGACAGATACTTGGAAAAATGTTCTAAGCTAGTAAAAAAATTGGTCTAATCTATCATGATTGTTATCTAGATGATAAGCTCCTGCCTAAGAATGATACAGATATTTCTTTGGATTATCTTGTCACTTGTAAAAGGATTGAAAAAAATAAAAAAATAAGCATTGAGGCATACCTCAATGCTTATTTTTATTTGTCATCGTCGTCATCATCTAATGATTCTAAGTCAAATTCTTCATCTTCCACGTCATCCCAATCAAGATCGCTAAAAGAATTCTTCTTCTAAATCTGATAAGTCCTCATCTATAGAAGTAACATACTCTTCTAATTCTGCAAAGTTATCTTCTAGCTCTTCAACTGAACCTGAAAGCTCTTCTAATGTTGCAATCAAAGCTTCGTAAAATTTTGCATTAGTTCCATCTGTCAAGCTAGAACCTTCTGCAATACCTTTTTAAATAAGCTACTTTGTTTGTCAAACTCATCAATTTTTCCTCCTTTTTCACTAAGCACGTTCAATATAAGATCCATTTCTGGTATCAACTTTTAAAAACATCACCTGTATTAATAAAGAATGGTACTTGTACAACAACCCCTGTTTCAAGTGTTGCTGGCTTGGTGCCACCTGATGCTGTATCACCCTTAATGCCAGGTTCTGTTTCAACAACTGCCAATTCAACGGTATTTGGTAATTCTACCCCTAATACATTCCCTTGATAAAGCATAATTTGGCAATCCATATTTTCTTTGAGGAATTTATCGCCTCCATCAAGTTGTTCAACACTAAGGCTGATTTGATCATAGGTTTCATTATCCATAAATACATAGCCTTCGCCATCAAAATAAAGATATTGCATGGTGCGTCTGTCAAGTGTTGCTTTTGGTACTTTTTCTCCACCACGGAAAGTCATTTCAGTTGTAGATCCAGTCTTCAAATTTTTAACTTTAGTACGAACAAAAAGCTGCACCTTTACCAGGCTTAACATGTTGAAATTCAATGACTTGATGAGGATCGCCATTAAGTTCAATGGTCACACCTGGTCTAAAATCGTTCGATGAAATCATCTATAAACTCCTCCTAAAACATTATACTATCATCAGTATAACCTACCTATCACTTTATATCAAGATAAAAGAAAAAGTCCTCAAAGCTCCTAGAAGATAAGTAATTCTTTAGGGCTCTTTGTTAAATTTTTATAGCCATTTTCTTCTACAACAATCAAATCTTCAATTCTAATGCCAAATTCATTAGGAAGATAAATGCCAGGCTCTACAGTGATACACATACCAACTTCTAAAAAGCCTATTTTTCAAGAGGGTTAAAGTTTGGACTTTCATGAATTTCAAGTCCTACACTATGTCCCCAAACCATGTCCAAAAATAAGCTCCATAACCAGCTTCATCAATTACTTTTTCTGCGATAAAATGAATCTCTTTACCCTTAAGACCCGCTTTTTATCCCTCTAAAGCATGCAATTGTGCTTCCAGTACGACTTGATAAACCTCTCTTGCTTTTTGACTAACCTTACCTACCCCGACTGTTCTAGTCATATCTGAAGCATAGCCTTGATAAAAACAGCCAAAATCCATGACAACTAAATCCCCATCTTCTATCACTTTCTCACTTGCAATACCATGAGGTAAGGCACCTCTATAACCAGATGCTACTATCGTCTCAAAGCTATTGCCAGAAGCACCCTAATTTACGCATTTGATAGTCAAGTTCAAGGGCTAAATCCTTTTCTTTAACGCCAACTTTAATAAAAGACAAGATATTTTTGAAAGCCATATCCCCAATGGCTTCTGCTTGTTCTATTAAAATCAATTCGTCCTTATCTTTCACCATACGCAAATCTTCTACAAAGTTTTTGATAGGCAATGAGGCGTTCTGGCTTTTAAAAAAATGTGTGAGTTTGGTATACGCCTCATAACTCAAATTTGAAAAATTCAAACCCAAGGTTTTTGATAGCCCTCTTTTTTTCATGATTTCAAAAAAATAAAATATGAAAAAAATGATATTTTTTTTGAGTTGAACGATCTCTACCCCACTCGTCTCTTTACTTGCTTGTTCCATATATCTGAAATCTGTCAACAAAAAGACTTTATTTTTGTGCAAATAAGAGAAAAGAAAAAGCTACCTGTAAATCCTGTAAGATAGCGAATATTTTTCACGTTTGGTGACTAAAAAAACAATCACAGTTTTTCATTGGTTAAAGTTTCTTTAAAGCGCTTACGCCTATTTTCTTCATTCATATTTTAGCTCCTAACCAGCAACTGATAACTTATCTATCAAGACACTTGGAGCACCTGTTGTTTCCCTTAAATCCAAATCATCACCTAAGCCAACAATATTTTTGAAGCACTTGTTTTAGGTTGCCTGATAAGGTTGCTCCTCTAAATGGATAACTCAACTTGCCATCTTCAACCACAATGCCACTAATACCAAAAGAAAATTCTCCTGTAATCGTATTTGCCGTATGAGCACCTAAGATATCCGTAACATAGACGCCTTTATTCATCAGCGTTAGTAAATCTTGAAAACTATGTTCCCCTTTTTCAAGATAATAATTACTATAGCTTATACTAGGTGTACTCATATAAGTGCCACGAGTTCCATTTCCTGTAGACTGCAGATTCATTAAATGTCCATAATATCGATCATAAAGATGCTGTTTAACGATACCGTTTTCTATAAGGTAGGTCTTTTGAGCATGGGTGCCTTCATCATCAATGCCATAATGCCCCAACCCCTCTTTTAGAAGTGGATTATCTACTAAGGAGAAAAAAATGAGGGGCGACTTCTTCTCCTATTGTTGGAAAAAGTGATTTTTTCTTGTATACAGTACTTCCTTTAAAAGCTTGAAGCCAATAATGACAAAATAATTTTTTTGCCATATCTCTTGATAAAAAGCACCATACCTTTATAGCTGGAGATTTTCTTTGCCCCTAGTAATTTAGTCGCATCAAAAATAGCCTCTTTAGCAATATAGTCTAAATCAAAATTATGGTAGTTTTTAACACTTAAACCAGCGCCCCACTCTCTTCTTGCTCGCCTTCTTTTGAAAGCGCCATTGCACTCAGGCTAGCAACAGAATGATACTTGCTCACTTGATAATCATGGGAATTATATAAAAAAACTTTCTGATACTGCCTCAAAATATGAAGTATTTTTCAACACAAGTAATGGCACTATGACCACTTCTAACCTTTTCCTCTAAAGAAAGTGCTAAATTAAATTTCTCTTCAAAACCAATTTGATTAAAGTCAGTTTCAATATGATTTTTCTGTATAATTTGATTTGTCTTTATGAAAGCTTATATCATATTCCTTTTCTTGGTAGTGATGATTATTCAAAGTATTTTTGAATCAGCTCATCTATTCCTTTTTTTCAGTAAAATTAGTGCCATGAGAATAGCCTAATTTCTTATCTTTTTATAATTCTAAGACCCAAGCCTCGTGTTTGTGAAAAAGAGCGATCTTCTAAATCACGCTTTTTTTAAACTAAATTTACTACTTTGAATATTGGTATAATAACACTCTACTTCATCAGCATGATAGACACTCAAGGCTCTATCTATCGTTTTATGCATCAGTTCTTTTAACATATCATTCACTGTCAACCCTCTTTTCATCTATTTGGTGCAAAACCTAAAAAAATACGGTTTTGATTTTTTTATACGCATAATCATACGCTTTCAGTTCACCATCTATATAAGCAGAATAATCCTCTTTCTCTACAATCTCATCACCTAGTCTGACTTGTCCAGAAAGATAGATACCGTCTGTGGCTATTAACTTAGTCCCCTCACTAAAAACCAAGTCTCCATGTATCATTACCTTGCCATAGCACTCCATATCCTCTATCAGATGTAAAGAACCTAGCGTTTCAAAAATCACCTTTTATCGTCAAAGAACGTTTTATCATCATCTGTATAGGACTAGTCCTACTCTCACTTGGCACAATCACCAAGTCGCCTTCTCTTAATAGCATATTTTGCCTAAACTCCAGTTGATTCACACTCTTATCCACTATCAATAATAAAGGTTTTTGTTTCAATAAAGTCGTATTTAAAGTTTGTTTGTTTCTATCAATAACTTCCACGCCCATTTTTTTCTCGAAAAGCTTTCGAATTAAGAAAAATCTTTAGCGTAAATATAATAGGCTATTAATAAGTGGCTAGCATCGCCTTTTTGTCCAAGACATTCCAAACGTACCCAGTCACTTTTAAGTCGCTCAACAGTTGCACTGATTTCACTTCCATCTTCTAATTGCTTAGAAAAAAAGCAAGGTACGTTTTTTTAATTTCTACATCATCAAAAAAAGACTGGGCACTATCAAAAAGCAAGCTCACTTAATAGTCTAGTTTGTTTTTGCTTGTACTTGTAGCCTGGCAACTTCATTTAACCTAAGTTCAAAATGCATAAAAGCCAAAAATGGCAAAAAGAAATTACCCCTAATATGATCACTAAATACAAATAACTACTGGCTCTTTGCCTATGAAATAATTTCATCATCTGAAATAACGCCACCTATAACTAGGTTCTCTATGCGCATTGTTGGTTGCGCATCAGCGACTGGTGCCCCTTGGCCACCTTTGCCACAAACACCAATTCCAAAGCCTAAGTCAGAGCCTACTTGACTCACATCTCGAAGGCTCTTTGGTCCATTGCCTGCAAGGGTTGCACCACGAACCGCATGACTAATTTCCCCATTATTAATCCAATAACCCTCACTCACATCAAATACATAGTCTCCACTAAGGACATCAACCTGTCCGCCACCCATCTTAGTGACCAAAAGACCCTCTTTAACACCTTTGATAATATCTTCTGCTTGTTCATTACCTGGTTTGATATAGGTCGTTGTCATTCTTGTTTGTGGTTTATGACGATAACTTTCACGTCTACCATTTCCTGTTTGTGCCCAATTGGTTTTTTGCTTGTGTGTAAATCACACATGTATCGCTTTTAAAATCCCATGGTCAATTAAAACATTTTCTTGGGTCTTATATCCTTCATCATCATAATAGCTTGTTCCAAAACGAGAAGCCATTGCACCATCATCTATGACACTTATTTCTGGACTAGCCACTTCTGTTTCTAGTTTATCCTTATAAGCTGAGATTCCCCTTTCTACTAAGTCAGCCTCCAAACCATGACCACAAGCTTCATGTACCATCGTGCCTCCAGCACTACTCGCCATAACTGCCGGTAGTCTACCACCCTTACATGGCATAGCTGAGAGTAAATTACTACCATGATGATAAGCTTCTTCACACAAACCATTAAAAATCTTTTTTTCCATAAAAAGATTGCCTTCACCAGTCACACCATAAGAAGCATAGCCTGTTTGAACATCACCATCTTTGTCTAAAATGACCCTCGCATTTGCTCGACGACGATAGCGCTCATCTTCCACATAACAGCCCTCTGTATTTGCAATGGTAACTTTTTGATGAACATCACTAATTGATAAACTACTTTTGCTTGACATTTTCTTTTTCACTCAAACATTGATCGCCCATTTTTAAGCCAGTTCACCTGATCATCTAACGAAAAATGCTCTACCTCATCAAACTTTTCTGCTACTGCCTTATCTTGAGCCAATATGACGGAATTTCCCTTGCCTTGAACGCTTTCTCCTACTCTCTTGGCTGGGCTTAAAATGGCTTCTTTCTCTAAGTCATTGGTATAACCATAGGCGCTTTCTTTTACCATTCAGTACCCTTATCCCAATACCAGTATCTGTATTTTGATAGATATCTTCCACTTTACTATTTTCAAAAATAGTTGCGACACTGGTTTTTTCTTCCATATAGACTTCTACAAACTCAGCACCCATGCCTGTTGCTTGATCAAAAATTGATTCAATCAGTCTTCTTTCCACAGCTTATCCTCCTTGACTAAAAAGCACACCACTAAAGTGGCTAATTTATTGGTCTCGACACCAAGCTCAAAGCTTGTTATCGCACTAGGTAAAATTTTCTCTACAGAAAGCATAAAATCCTCAAGTTGTTCCTTGCTTCCTTCAAATTCATACATACGATTCGCATCCTTATCATAGCGCTTAAGGACAAGTTTATGCAAACGTGACATACTTAAAACCCCATCATAAACTTCTTGATCTGTATAAGTCTTCTCATTTTTGAACTTCACTAATGGATGATGGTGGTACTTCAAAAAGTGTAGACTGATACATCGTGATACAAAATTCTATTGCAAGTAAACTCATGGCAATAATTAAAGCATAAATAAAGACTGGTCTAACTTTCATACGCTACCCCTTTATTTGAAAAGCTTATTTGGATATGATAGCCCTTATTCTCTACCTGGTCAATGTGTTCTAAAAACAACAGCTTTAAGGTGTTTTTTCTTGTTCAATACATTAAGAAAATCATCTAGTTGTTTAAGATCTGATAGAAAAAAACTCTAACGTTCCACTTTGACCCTTTATTTGAAGTATATAAGAACTAAATTGTAAGGCTTTTAACTCTGTAATTGCTTCTGTATAAGAAATTTCCGGTTGGATAATAGCCTCCCTTCTTTGACTATCATCCGTATCTAGGGTTTGATTGCCCTCAAGATAATAATAAACACCTAAAGAAAATGGTAAAATGACTAGCATGAAAAAGGTCAAAAAAATAGGTTTTAGCTCGTTTACCTTTTTACAGAAACTATTTCACTAGAATTAAGACGTATCTTAAAACGCCTCACCTGGCTTATCTTTTCTCTCAACTTGATGAAAAATGTTCTCCAGCCACTAAATCAATCTGATGTTCCTCATAAAACCGATCAAGTAATACTTTTTTGGTAAGATGCCAGAGCTAGATCTATAGGCAAAAGCTCAAATGCTACCACCTGACCATAAAGTACAACCATACTCAAAATGCCACTTTCTACATCGACAAAGAAATGTATTAAACTATCTTTAGGCGCAAGATAGGCATATGATTCTGCTAAATAATAATGCTCATGGATAACTTCACTGATACCTTCCATCTGTATTTGAGTAATCGCTTCATCCTCTAAAAAGCCATACTAAAACATAATCATTCCTTTCAAATAGACTAAATACTCGATAAAGTAAATTTACAGTCTTTTGAATAACCCCTCATGATAAGTGCTAATCTTAAACTCTCCTCTGCCTTATCCTCCTGCTCAGGTAGAATAATTTTTAAAAAAATAAAAATGTCCCAATATTACTATAGGATACCGTTTTAGAATTTTTCTTTGGCCATCAGCCACTATCCCTCCCTTTCAAGGGCCTAATGATCACTTTATTCATCAGTACATAATCTTGTTTTTCTTGTTTTAGTACGAATAGACACCTCAATTTTTTTCTACTAACTTGTCTTGAGCGTCGCCATATGTTATTAAAAACTCCCTTATCATCATAATACTTAAATGCTAAGTCGTAGGGATTGGCACCAAAATAATAAACGACAGGTTGTTTGATGCCATTTTCAACTCGCACCAAACCAAATCTTGGCACCTCATAGTCTTTTGCCATCTCTTGCCTGAAAACATCTAATTCGTAAGAAACCTGCCTAACTTCCTTTTGCACTTTCCCAAAATGTTCATTATACCTTGGTAAATCAAAAAGTAACCTTGTTAGGGACCTAGAAAAAAATAAATGTTTCAGCCAAACTAAGATCTTTTTGAAAGTTCGTCTAAACCCAAATTTTTGCTCTAAACTTACCATACCTTTAAGTTTCGTTTCTTCTACCAAAAAGCCTTGAATTTCTCTGATAAAGACCTAATAAAAGAAATCACAAGCGAAAAATCACAAGGCCAATTAACGCTTCAACTAATGTAAAACCTTTTTTTCATGTTAAAAGCCTCCTATAGAAATACAGGATTTCTTGTGAGGGTGATTTTACAATGAGGCGTTGATAGGTAATACCATCTTGATCAATCCATTCTTTTTGGTAGGTCCATTTTTTTGATAGGGTGGCATAAAATGACCAAAATGGCGATCTAAGAGAAAAAAATTTCATCAACAGCATTTGTAATCCCTTCCAACTCCTGACGATAATGATTTTTGATAGACTGCAAAATTTAAGCACTTAAATAAACTGAGAAAAAAACGACAGATAAGATTGCTAAGGTTATAACACTTTCAATTAATGATAAACCCTGCCATCTCTTAGAAATGAGCTTAAATGTTTTCATCCTTATCACTCACCCTTATTCGACCCGTTTGTGCAACCACAATATATTTTTTGTTTTTTTGCCTTGTAAACAAAAAAAGGTATTACCTATCGTTGTCCCATTAGAAAAAAACAAAATGTTAGCATTATCTTTACCACTTAAAAGCAAGCCTATCATCTATCTTGACTTCCTGTAAACATTTCATTTGGTGATCTAAAAATACGATAACAATTTTTTTGGAATAAATTTTTTTATCTGAATGGTTTTACCTCTCGCCTCTGCCAAAGATCGTGCATAAAAACAATCACTCAACAACTGCTCGCTTGTATTTTTTTAAAATTTGATAGTCCTGTAAGTTGGTAAATTTTAGTAAGACAAGACCACAAAAGTATCATGATAATTGTTAAAACAGTCAATAACTCAACATAAGTAAAGCCACTAGACTTGTATCTTTGCCTCTCTCCCATCACGATAAGTGTACACCCCTTTACTAGATACTAAAATGACTATAATTTTTCTCATCCTGTACACTAATTTGATAACGATAGCCCTTCTTATCAGGTAAAATTTCTGACAAAAAAATCCACTGAAACGAGCTTTTCTTGTGTAATAACGCCATCATCAGGAAAAAGCTAAATGATAAGCTTTGGCAGAACTAGATAAGAGTACCAATTCATTTTCAATACCCTTGTCACGTTCAACACCATACAAACTTGAAAGAGATAAGCTAATAGTACTCGCCAAAATAATAATTAGCGTAATGACCGTAATAGATTCAATAAGTGTAAATCCCTCTTGTTTCACAAACTGCCTCCTATACCTTAAAAAGTTTTTCATAAGAGTCAATAATAGGCACATAAAATGCTACTGCCAAAAAAATAATACTGCTAAACCTAAAAATAATAATCATTGCTGGTTCGACAAGTTTAATAAGCATCCTGAGCTTTTGCCGTTGTAATTTTTCATAATAATTGGACAAAAAAATCAAGGCTTCTGATAACTTTCCACTTTTCTCAGCGAGAAGTAACATCTGATAAGAACTTTTGGGAATGAAAAATGCATTTTCAAAGGCTTTCATCATACCCTCTCCAGAAAGAACTTTTTCTTTTTGCCTTTCTAATCACCTTGAGATAATTTGGATTCTTTTCCACTTGATTCCAAAATAGAAAAGGCTACAACTGCGGAAACCCCACTATCCAGTAAAATAGATAAAGAACGTGAGAAAGGGATAAAGTAATACAAATTTCTTAATAAGGCTAAGGAAGGTATGCGTTCAAGAAGGCTACTGAAATACTGTCTTAATCTTGTTCTAATCCTTTTATAGTCTCTCTTTAAAAATCACTACACTTAAACAAACAAATAAGAGTATTAGCCACTTCATATTTTTTTATCCCCTTAGTCACCATAAGAAGAAGTGCTAGACTCTTAGGTATTACTATGCCAAACTCTCTATACGCCTCTTCTAACATTGGTACAAAATAAAATGCTAAAAAGGAAGAAAAACACTCAAAAAGTCCAAAAAGTAAAATTGGATAAGCCAATTGCCCCTTCAAATCTCTTTTTAAAAGGCAGTCTCCTTTTTCTAAATAGTCAGCAATATCCCTAGTATATTGTCTAATTTGCCCTCAACTTCACCCAATAATAGCCATTCTTTTACGAGTTCAGGCAAGTCATAAGTGCTTAACCGTATACTTTCAGAAAAATGAGAAACCTCTCGATAAAAAAACTAATGATTTCTGTGTTAAATTGTTGCATATTTTTTTATGTTGAATTTCTTCAGCTTGTAACTTCATTGCCTCTATCAAGCTAATTCCACTTTTTAGCGCAAATGCTAACTGTCTAAAAAAAGAAAATAAGCTCTTGCTCAGGCAACTTATACTGCATAGAAAAAAAGGAGTGTTTGCCATCCTCTTTCTCGTTTTTAAACTGGCAACATATAAGCCCATCACGCTTAATTTCTGGTAAGCATCTTTTTCACTGGTCGCTATAATTTTTTTGCCTGATAAAACTGTCTTTTTCATCATAAGCTTCATATTTATAGTAACTTTTCATCTTACTACCTCATAGATATTGCCCAACTTCTTCCCAAGTGGTGACACCTTTTTCTACCTTAGCTTTTGCATCCTCTTTTAGAGTATATAATTCTTCCTTAGTGATTAATCTACTAAGCTTTTCTTTACTGATATTGCCTAGGCTGATGCTCTCTTTTGTTTCATCTTCTAAAAACCAAGTTTCAAATAAGCCTATCCTGTCATAGTACCCACTACCATGACATAAAGGACAAAAGCTGTCCTCTTCATGCTTACAAGATCTTCTGACCAATCTCTGATTGATCACAAGACGAAGTACTGAAGCGAGCATTTCACTATCAGCACCCATATTAATTAAGCGAGGTATGGCACCAATGGCTGATGAAGTGTGTAAGGTAGCATAAACCAAATGACCTGTAAGTGCAGCCTTAAGTGCAATATCTAAGGTTTCACTATCTCTTAATTCTCCAATGGCAATAATATCTGGATCTTGTCTTAAAATCCCCCTTAGCCCTGAAGCAAAATCCACTTGAGCTTTTTATTCACCTCTACTTGAAAAAAGCTAGCCACTTGGGTTTCTACAGGATCTTCAATGGTAAAAATGGATTGTTCCTCTTGAAGATGTCTTCTTAACAAGGTATAAAGCAAAGTTGATTTGCCACTATTTGTTGGTCCTGTGATAAGGATAAGACCTTGTTTTTTCTTAGTGCTTTGAAGAATTGTTTCAATCTGACTTTCTCTTAACCCTAAGGTGCTCATATCCCAAAAACGTTCTTTCTGAGGTAAAATTCGAATCACCATTTTTCATAATGCAAAAGACCAAGTGTTGCTAAGCGAAAATGATAACAAACTTCATTAACCCATGCCTTAAAATGGCCATCTTGTGGTCTTCTTTTTTCTACTAAGTCCATATTGGCACTAACTTTTTAATCGATTGATTGCTAAAGTATGTAAATGCATAGGCAGTTGCCAAAGAGGTGTTAACATTCCATCCACACGAAGTCTAATAATGAATTTATCTTCTGAAATATCAAGATGAATATCTGTTGCACGCCTACTAATCGCACTGCAAAAATAAAGTCTCAATAAAATCAGCTACCGACTCATATTTTTTTCATGAAAACGAAAAAGCATCCCCTTCAGCCACCGTATCAATACGAAGATCTGAAAGTGATGCCAGCGCACGATATTGCCACAAGTTTTCCAAATACGTGCGTTCTATATAGTAGCTCACCATATCATTCTTAGCAGGATAGGTATAGCAACGCTTATCACCAATTAAAATATAACCCTCTTGATCCAACATTTCTCTATTTTTTTAGTATCTGGAGGAGGAATCAAATCATCCTCTAAATAAGGACATCCAAAAAAATGTCAGAAATGCATTTTTCCAAACTGATGGCCGGATGCCTTTACTTTTCATTTCTTCAATAATGTTCTGTTCATTGTCAAGCTCATTTGAAAAAAAGCCTCTTTGCTTAAGATGCCTTTATCAAATAAATACTGATACCAAGCCTGTGATTTAAACAATGCTTTTTCCCCTATCAGCTGCTAAATTTATAAGGTTTATTATTCTTTCTCTTTTAGTAAGCTATCTGAAAATATGATCGCTATCACCGCCAAAATCAAAGCAAAAATACCCTTACCAGTTTTTCTTTTTCATTTCCAATTTTTTGTTTTTAAATAAACTTTTCTAATCTCACTTGAAAAAGACTTTTGCCATAATTATTCTCCCCTTTGTTTTACTTTTTAAGTGCTCGCTCAATTTCTCTCTGCGCAACCTTTTTTAGCATTAGTATCACGCTTATCATAAAAGTTTTTTTACCCTTTGCCAAGCCTATTTCAAGTTTAATTTTTATCTCTACTAAAAATAGGCTTTTTAAAGGTACTATCGTGTAACCTTGTTCTTTAATCTCTTGATATAACTTTCTCAATTCTCTTTTTATGAAGGAGGAGTTTTCTTTCTCTCAAAGGATCAACATTATTATAACTCCCAAAGGTATATGGACTAATATGACAATCTCTTAGATAGAGTTCTAAATTCTTATCAAAATCACAATAAGAATCTTTTAAATTCATTCTACCTGCTCGGATAGATTTAACCTCTGTCCCTTTTAGTGCAATCCCAGCTTCATACTTTCTTTCTATAAAATAATCATGAAATGCTTTTTTTATTATTTGCAACTATTTTCATCTTGCTTGTCCTTTACTAATTCAAAATCTAGCTTTTACCTCACTTGTATCCACCCTAACAAGCTTTTACCCCTGACAATATCACCCACCTTATATTGCTTTTTACTATGCTTTCCAACAAGTGCCATTTGCTCTGGAACCACGTCATAAAAATCATCATCTAATGTTGAAAGATGTACTAAACCCTCAACTAAATTATCAAGTTGAACAAAAAAACCAAATCCTGTCACACTGACAATCCTTGCTTCAAAAAAATTTCAAGTACCTTATCTGACATAAATTGTACTTTCTTTAAGCCTACCGCCTGTCTTTCAGTCGTTTCTGCCAAAAGTTCCATTTTAGAAGCTTGGCTAGCATACTTTTCCATTAAAGGTGCTAAATATTTCAAACGTTTAGCAGATAAGCCAATAGAAAGGTGCTCTTTAATGACACGATGAATGGCCAAATCAGAATAACGACGGATAGGTGAAGTAAAATGTGTGTAATACTTGAGTCCAAGCCCAAAATGTCCCTCAGCATGAGCAGAATAATGTGCATGTTTCATAGAACGCAATAACAACATATTTAGTGGATAAGCCATTTTTGCTTTCCTTAATCTCTTTTAATAAATTTTTGGAGTTCTTTTTGCCTCAACATGATCAGGCGAATAAGAAAAAGATAGCCCCTCAGCAGTGACAATCGTTTGGATTAAGTCCATTTTATCACTGTCTGGTTTATCATGAACACGATAAAGAAAAGGTGTTTCTAACCAATAGAAATGTTCTGCAACCGTTTCATTGGCACAAATCATAAACTCTTCTATCATGCGTTCTGATAATTTTCTCTCCCTAATTACAATATCAATTGGTTTGCCCTTATCATCTAAGATAATCTTACTTTCAGGTAAATCAAAATCCAAGCTACCAAGTCTCTCACGCCTCTTTTTTTAATAATGCTTGTAATTCTCCCATTGCCTCAAGCATTGGCACAATAGCTTGATATTTTTTTAATCAAGTTAGGGCTTTTTCTAACAATAAAGCATTAATTTCCTCATAAGTTGTCCTATAAGACGTATTAATAATACTCTCCTCTATACTATGAGAAACCACTTCACCATGATTATTAATAAACATTGCACAGGTTAAAGCGAGCTTATCTGTATGAGGATTGAGGCTACATAAATCATTGGATAATAATTCTGGTAGCATAGGAAGTACCCTATCAGGTAAATAAACACTTGTTCCCCTTTTTAAAGGCATCTATATCTAGAGGTGAGCCTTCACGTACATAGTGGCCTACATCAGCAATATGAACACTTAGGTGATAACCATTTTTCCACCTTTTCTACATAAACAGCATCATCCAAATCCTTGGAATCACTACCATCTATCGTAATCAAATCTAAATGCCTATAATCTATACGATTTGCCAGTTCTTGCTTTGTTATCGTTTTATTTAGCTTCTTTAAATATATCTTTGTTTCTTCAGAAAACTCTGTCTCTAAATCATTCTGGTAGATAATAGATGAAATATCCATACCTACATCTTTAGTATGTCCGAGAACTTTTTCTAAACGTCCTTGTGCTAACTTTCCCTGAGCTGGCCACACTAAAACTTTTTACTAAAAACTTTACTACCATTTTTTTACTTTTTGTTTTTTTAGAGGCATTTCTAACCTTACACCAAAAGGTACCCTTTTATCATCAATACGTACTAATGTCTTCTGTCCTTTGCGCTCTAAAGTACCGATAAATCTGTCTTTATGACGATTAAGGATGTGAATGACCTCACCCTCAGCATGATCTGAATTTTCACGACTTGTTAGTGGCATTGATTTTAATTTTCTGACGATAACCTTATCTAAATCCAGAGCATCACCAAGTTTGTTTTTAGGAATAAAAATCGTTTCATTTGTCTCATCACAAACAAAAAAACCAAAACCCTTGATATGCTTTTTTATCTGCCCTACATGTAAATTAAGATCCTGTGGACGAGCAAACTTTTGCTTTCTTGTTTCAATTAATAGACCTTCATTTACCAAGTCACGAAGATAGACCCATAGATACTTTTTTTATCTTTCTCAGATTTTATGAAATGTGTGCCTAACATCTCATAGGATAATGGTCGCTTTGCTTCTGATACATATGCCAAAATACTTTCTTTATTCATAAAACCTACTTCCTTAACATCACTAATTCCATTGTAACAAACTCGAAAGAAAAATATAAAAATACTTATAAAAAGATACACCAAGACACAAATATGTGTCCACAGTGTATCTTCATAGTCTTTAAAAGCGGAAGACGAGATTCGAACTCGCGACCCTCGCCTTGGCAAGGCGATGCTCTACCACTGAGCCACTTCCGCAAAAATAACTTACCTATTCATTTTATCAAATCCTTCTCTTTTTGTAAAAGTATTTTTTTGCTATTTTTTTCTCTAAATTAAAAAGACCTTTCGTATTTTGCTAGTAGCCCTATCTCAAAAAAATTTGTGCTATAAAAGCTCTCTATAATCTGATTTACCTCATTAGGCTGATCGACATTGGCATTATGTCCTGCATTTTTAATCCTATACAAGGGATGACCTTCACACTTATGCCACAACTCATTATATTTTCTTACTCGCCCAGTTTCATCTTGTTGTCCAACAATCAAACAAATAGGACAACTCATGTGAATTGTTCTGATTTCGGGAATAAGCGATAGAAAGCCAAGAGAGATCAGCTGACGGAGTTCTTTTTATTATAGTCACCTAACATTGTAAGCATATTTTTTTCTGGCAATCTCAGTCACTCCACATAGTTTTGCCGTAGTCTGTCTTAGTATTTTATCTGGAAACAATTTTTACTGTCCACTTCGTTTGTCTTAACCAAAAAGATCAGATTTAGTATAATATTGTTTTTCCATAAGGAGAGCTTCCTATCAACACCATAGCCTGCACCCTCTCTGGATACTTTTGCCATAAATGATTGGGCTGTAAAACCTCCAGCAGATTGCGCCACAAATATACTCTTTTTATCTTTTCATTTTCTAAAATCATTTTCAAATCTTCTGAAAGATTTGAATAGGAATAGTCCTTGTAAGGCCTTGATTGACCATGTACTGGTGCATCCCATACTAAAACTGTATATTTTTTTGGAAAAAGTATTCCATCTGAAAATCAAAAAGATGGTGATTTGCTGTTAAACCCGGAAGAAAGAAAATCACCTGTGCATCTTTATCAGACGACCTTAAAATCTTATAATAAACCTTTCCCCTAGAAGAGGTTATAGTCTTATTAAGCATAATAATTTCTCCACTTTACTGACTAATCATTCAGTACTATCACTTTGCCAAAACTTTCCTTACTTTCTAAATAGTCATGTGCTTTTTTGTATCTCGTTCAATTTAAATATTTTTTCAGGTTTTAACTCATATTTGATAGCCTTCACTATAGCCAAATCGTTCGTTTCCCCTTTCTCCGTTCTGAGTCACCCTTCCTTAATAAAAATTTCAGAGCGATTCATACTAAAACCTTTTACTTTAATCAGTGACCAACCTTCTTTTATCTTTGGTTTTTCAACTTCTACTAATTTTAAAACTTCAGAAGTGCCTTTTTCAAATACTTTCACTGCTATCATCTGTCAATTTCTCTCCCTCTTAATAAAGTACATAATTATACTATAAGCCTTTTTTTCATTTTTATCTGTAATTTTATGATACTAACCTAACATGACACAAAAACTTCTTTTTCTTGATTTTTATAAATTATATATGCTAGAATGCTTTGAGTAGAATGACACATTTAAAGGTATTTTAGGGAGGTGACTGTCTTGGCAAATATTAAATCTGCAAAAAAACGTATTAAGGTGGCTCAAGCTCGTAACTTAAGACGCACCAGTGCGATGAGCGCATTAAAAACCGCAATGAAGAAATTTGATCTTGCTGTTACAGCAGGCGATAAAGATGCAGCAAAAGAAGCTATGGCTTTTGTAGTGAAGAAACTTGATAAAGCTGGCTCAAAAAGGCTTACTTCATAAAAACAACGTCGCAAACAAAAAATCACGAATCATGAAAAAGTTCAATGAAATGAACTAGTTTATGAGCTGCCATCGTTTACGATGGCTTTTTTTTATCTGGAGGTTTAGTATGAAAAGCAAGCAATTTAAACCTTCTACACTCTCTTTTCATCAAGAACAGTGTATTCATCATTTACTCGATGATGCGTCATGTCATTTTTGTATCGATGCTTGCCCTTATCAAGCACTTACACTCAATGAAGGGAAAAATACATATTCAATCAAAACTTTGCCAAGATTGTGGTCGATGTGTCAACACTTGTCCATCAAGTGCCTTTTATTTGAATCACCCAATAAACCATTATGATGATAATATAGTACTATTTGCTTGCCAGCTTATCCTCTAAGTCCTAAGCTTTCAAAAAAATATGGTAAGATCATCCTGTTATATGGGGCTTAATATTTATGATTTAGTCAATCTTGTCGCTCAAAATAAAAACCTCGTTTTTCTTATATGATGAAGCTTTTATGCCAAAGCTGTCATCAGTTTCATAAAAGATTTTTTTGCTTGAAGCCCTTGAAGAGATTTTTTTATGCCTTTTTCAGACTGAAGTGATGAAACCCCTATTTATTGACAAAACTGACCTAGCAGATTTTTTTAAAAAAATCATACACCTAATATCTATCAACCTACAAAACGCCGAATGCTCCTAAAATCCTCTTTCAGATTCGCTTTAAATACCAGTATAAATTATCTAGGGGATCAAATAAACCTTGCTAGTTTAAGGGAAAGTCAAATGCAACATTCTAATCTTTTTAGATTACAAATGGCAAACCTTAAGAACATTAAAAGAAAGTTATCCTCTCAAACCAGGCACTTTCCTTCCCTTACTCTCTATTAAAAGCAAGTTGTTGTACCTTTTTGTGGTCACTGTGTTCGCATTTGCCCTACAAAAGCTTTTAACTGTCATCAGAAAAGACAAACGATTGCTTGTTTGGACACCAACAAAAATGTGAAAATTGTAACTTTTTGTATAGAAGCCTGTCCTAAACATTATCTTGATTTTTAATTTACCACTAAGGACAAGTATCCTACTAGAGAAAACACACTATATTCTCTGGCAAGAAGAACCTTATCAACTATAGTAACATTTCAAAAAAATATTTTTCAGTATAACCTTATTCATTTCTCTACTGATATCATTATTCTCAATATTTTTATTAGTCCCCCTCTTTACTATCTAAATTACCCTAAAAGGGCATATAAAAAAATTGTAGGGATACACTATATTGCTAAGCGTTTTGATTACTCAAAGTACTTGGAAAAAAACTTTAAGCTCTCTAAAGATGCTTAATATCAATCCAATTACCACCATTCCAGTCCTATAGTTATCAATGAAACAAATAGCAATTACACTTTTTACAACCATTCCCTTTTATGTTAAAATAAGAAGAAGGTCGAACTTTAAGGAGAGGTAATATGTCATCCGATAATAGAGAAAAAGACTTGGAGCTTATTAAGGAAAAGCTAAAAGAATTAGATATTCCTGTAGGTGAAGTTGTTGTCGAAAAAAATCCTACCAGAAACAGAAAAAAACAAAAGATTGTCTCTGGCGAACCAACAACCAAACAACGCCCAAGATTTTTAGATAAAAATTAAGAGTGCACAAAATAGTATCTTTCCAAAAGTTGAAGATACTGAAGATACTCCTATCGATGCACCAAATGCAACATCTGTTAATAATACAACTAAGCAAAATTATGTTCCAGAGGACTTTTATGGTCCCTTGCCTTTAGAAGAGGTTGAAGAAGAAAAATCTGGTGAGCAAAGTGAGATGTTTACCACTTGCGAGGCGCTCAAAGCCCTAAAAGAACATCTGCATTCTGCACCAACACCTCTTCTAAAAAAAGATTATGTTCTTGTGCATAGAGCTGAAACATTAGCACTCATTGATACACTTGTTCAGCTTTGTGATGAATCACCTTTTGACTATGCTATTTTAGGTGATGGTTTAATCAATAAACTTTCCGGCTGTACCAATGAAGAAGAAAATGGTAATGAACCTCTTTCTATGGTCAAAAGCAGAGTACAAAAGATTATCGGCGATGCTATGCTTCAAGCTGATTTAATCATTAATGATGCCAAAATCTTATCACACCAACTACTTTCTAATACAGAAAAAAAGATTCAAGCACGCTATGATGAAGCTGAGGAAGAAATTTCAGCACGTGTAGAGAGTAGTAAAGAAGAAAGCACAAAACGTATCACCGAAGCGACTAAAAACCTCACTTCAGCACGCAAGCAATCTGAAGATATCTTAAAAAAATATCTTGAAAAAAAGCTGAAGATGATTACGAAGGTTATTGGGAAAGAGCTGAAAAACATTTGGAAGCCTCTTATAAAAAGTCCTACATCATCCTAGATAAGGCAGCATCTATCTATGAAAAAGAGCTTAAAAGCCATCAAAGATGATTTAGTTACAATTGATAGCATCTTAAGAGAGCTTTCTTTGAGTAAACCTGGCAACAAAAAGAAAAATGAGGCAATGAAATGAAAAAAAGTTATTGCTTTTACTAGATTCTGATGTTGAGACGAATACTCATTCTTCTCATGAGTACATCAATAAATTATGACACGCTACTAGTAAAGACACAATTGAGTGAGGCAACACTTGACACACTACTTCAAAAATTATTAAAAATAAGATGATTTTTGTCAGTAATCATACCTATTATATTCATACGAGTTTTTCAAAAAAAGCATCTTACAAATGCTACTGAAACTACTTTTTCAAAGGTTGCATTATTTATTATTATCTTTTTTTCCACAAGGTCATATAAAAAAACAAACCAATTTACATCGTGAAATGTTGAAAGAATATTTACAATAAAAATGACTGAGTTAACAATATCTCTAGGTATCTTATAGAGATATTTGATTTAACTCAGTCATTTTTCTATTTTTATTGAATAATGTCTAATACAATACTTGTTCTCGTAACCTCTGTTTCACTGGTAAGTGTTGCTTGATCCAATTCTTTTTAAAAGCTTCTTTCAAAAAAATCAGAGCGTTCAATATTATAATATAATCTTGCTATATTTTTCTCCCACAAAGACCTCATCCCCTACTTTTTTTGTTCAGCAAAATGCCTGCAGTAGGATAAATCGTATGATCAACTGACACCTGCCCAGCGCCAAGCCTATGACTCATTTCACCATAGGGTCAAGGCATTGAGTTCACTTATGATACCATTGCTTGTGCTATAAAAAAATCACAAGTAAATTCCGCCTCATCAAACATCATCTCTCTTAAATTACCACTTTGTGCCTCTATTACTTGCATAAAAGTACGATAAAGCTTGACCATTTGCAAGTTGTCCTTCTGCTAATTGATAGGCTGTTTTGTAATCATCACAGTCGTAATCTGAATTAAGAATACAGAGTGCGGCTAAAAGTTAATGAAAAGCACTTTTAAATTCTTATCACAATAAGGTGCATTTTTTAAAAATATCAATACTTTCTATGACTTCTAGCTGATTACCAATAGCTTTTCCTAGGGGTTCATTCATATCAGATAAGACAACAGAAACCTTTTTTTACCAAAGTATTTACCTAATTCCACTAAGGCCATCGCCTAGCTCTCTGCTTCATCTAAATTTTTCATAAAGGCGCCTACGCCAACCTTAACATCAAAAAAACAAAGCTTTTTAGCGCCAGTGGCAATTTTTTTGCTTAAAATACTTGCTGCAATTAAGCCTATATGGTTAATCGTCGCTGTTTCATCTCTAAGTGCATACATTCTTTTTTATCTGCTGGTACAAGATTACTTGTCTGTGCACCTAGATAAAGATGATGTGCTTTGACTTGAGCTAAAATCTCTTCTATGGATTTTTCTAAATTGATATGAGGAATACTGAGTAACTTATCGATGGTTCCACCCGTATGTCCTAAGCCTCTACCACTGAGTTTGACCATAGGAATACCCAAAGAAGCCACAATCGGTGAAACGATAAGTGTGGTTTTATCTCCTACCCACCTGTAGAATGCTTATCAACAAGATTCATATTTTTCTGGCCATTGCATGACTTCTCCAGAATGAATCATTGCTTCTGTTAATTCAACTAATTCTTTGAAGCTTAAACCTTCAATTGATACTGCCATTAACCAAGCAGACATTTGATTATCTGTGACTTCATGTGTCATGAATTTTTTTCAATAAATGTTGTAATATCACCTTTTTAGATGATTGTTTCCTTCTTTTTTTGGTTGTAATAAATTGATGTATATTAAACACGTTACTAACCTCTTTTCTCATTAAATAGACTTATTAAATTTTCCCAATCATTTGAAAATAACGCTATAAGCACTTCACCTATTACTGAAAAACTATCACGTTCTCCTTTGTACCCATAGTATGTTTCTAGTGCTTTAGCATAAAGAATAAACGGTACTTTTTCCCTCGTATGGTCACTACCATGTGCTGAGGATCACAGCCATGATCCGCTGTAATGATTAAAAAATCTTCATCTGTTAAATGCTTTAACAAATCATCTAATGACCTATCAAATTGTTTAATTGCCTCAAAATAGCCTTTTGCATCACGCCTATGCCCATATTTTGAGTCAAATTCAACTAAATTCACAAAAAATAAACCTTCTGTTTTTTGCTCAAGTAACGCCTCCAAAATCTGCATACCATCAACATTACTCTTCGTGTGAATGCTTTCGGTAAATTGAAACCCAGTGTAAATATCACCTATTTTACCAATGGCATAGGTCTTAATCCCTTTAACACTTAGTGCTTCTAAAGCATTATTCTTAGGAATTTTTACTGAAAAATCTCTTCTATTTGGCGTACGTTCAAAGCCCTTTTCTACATCGCCCACAAAGGGTCTAGCAATCACTCTAGCGACTTTATAAATCTCAGGTAAGGCATCATGCAATCTTTTGCAGGCTTGGTAGAGTTCTTCTAGTGGTATCACTTCCTCATGAGCTGCAATTTGAATTACACTATCTACAGAAGTGTAAACAATAGGTCTTGCCGTCTTTAAATGTAGTGGGGCGTAAGTATTCATCACTTCCACACCCGAACCAACAACATTACCTAAAATTTCTCTAGCAAATATTTGCTCAATTAAATCAACGACATCTTGAGGCAAGGCATTAGGAAAGGTTGGATAAGGTGTCATTGTCCTTACCCCGACCATCTCCCAATGTCCTGTTATGGTATCTTTGGCTTTGGAACGCTCGTTGAGTTGCATTGTAATTGCCTTGGTATTTTTGACTGATTTGATTGCTTGCCAAAGCAGGTAAGCCTAATCTCGATAAATTGGGAATATCTGATAACTTGCCCTGACTCAAAGCACTCAAAAAAGTATTATAACTTAGCTTATCCCCATAAGCTTCTGCATCCTTCATCGCGCCTATACCAAGACTGTCTAAAACAATAACAATACCACGCTTCATAAATCTCTCCCCCCTTAAACTTGAGAACGCGGATGGAAAGCTTGATAAGATTTTAGTAGATAATCTTGATTAAGATGTGTGTAAATTTCTGTGGTTGTAATATTGGAATGTCCTAACATTTCTTGAATAAAGCGTAAATCTGCACCATGCTCTAATAAATGTGTGGCAAAGCTATGACGCAAAACATGAGGTGAGACATCCTCTTTGAGATTAGTGGCTTGTACATACTTCTTTATTACCTTCCAGACGCCTTGTCTACTGATAGGATTACCAAAACGATTCAAAAAAACAATATCCTTATTCTTTTGCCCCAATAAATCTCGTCTATGACCATTTAAATAATCATTTAAAGCTTCCTTTGCCACTTCACCAAAAAGGTACTAAGCGTTCTTTATTACCTTTACCTATAACACGTAAACATTCCAGTTCAAAAATAATATTGCTTAAGCGTAATTTTATGACCTCACTCACACGTATCCCCGTTGCATACATCAGTTCTAATAAAAAGCCTTATCTCTGGATCCAAGGGTCGTACTTTCATCGGGTGCAGCCAACAATCTTGCTACTTCCTGCTCCGTCAAAAACTTAGGCAATCTTTTGCGTTTTTTTCATTTTTGGAAAATAAATTTTAAAAATCTTCTTGAAAATAATTTTTCTTCAATCGCAAAAACCAAGTAACTATTCAATGCTGCTTGAAATCGCAACGTTGAAGTTGCCTCTTGCTTTTTTTACCAGTTCGTGCTCATAGGTACGTACACTTTCTTGGGTAAAATCTAATAAACTTTCACCACAATTTTTGTAAATACATTTGAAAAAAACTTTTAAATCTCTTCCATAGGACTCAATCGTATTAGCACTATAACCTTTTTTTCGACTAAGAGATAAATTTTGTATTTTTTTAATATATCTTGTGTTTGCATTTTTCTATCCTAGACTTTTTTTAATAGGTGCATACTTGGTCAAAAGTGTTTTTATTCCCAGACCAGGAAAGGCAACTTTTATCACTTCTTCTTGGTTGGACTCATCTTTGGCAACAATCACACCTGCACCCCAACTAGTATGAATAATTTTTATCACCGAGTTTATAAGAATCATCACTTGTGTCCTTTTCAAACTTTTTTTAGGAAAAGGCTCATTGAGATGGCGCATATTGACATCATTCAGACGACTACCCTCTATCTCACCTAAAAAAATCTTGATGGCGGGTTACTACTATGACGTCCATGTAAAAAAATCGTGAAAGTGCGTGTGTCAGATAAAAGCTTATCCATTGCTCTAGTAATACCCACATAGCACAATCTTCGTTCTCCCTCAATATCATTTTTCTAAGGCAAGATAATGTGGAAAAAAATATTTTTCTTCCATACCCACAATAAAGACCACTCTATATTCCAGTCCTTTAGAGGCATGTAAGGTCATTAAGGTTACACTATCTTCTGATGATAAATTATTATCTAAATCTGTATACAAGGCAATTTCCTCTAAAAAAATGCGGCAAGGGCACCTTGTTGTAAAATGGAATTTTTTTCAAATTCTGCTGTGATGGAAAAAAACTCATTGATATTTTTCCATGCGTGTTTCAGATTCAATACTATCATCTTCTTTGAGATTGGTCTCTAAGCCACTTTCTACGTAAAAAGTGTTTGGCAAGTGCTGTAATTTCTCCTCGCAAGCTATAGTCATTTGCTTCTTTAAATAGCTTATAATAGGCTTTTAAATTTGTTTTTGACTTGGTTAGATAAGCCCATCTCCTCTAAATAATCTGCTAGACGCAAATAATCTATTTGATTGCTTATGGCAAAGTCAAATAGCTTCCCTAAAGATTTTTGCCCTATCCCACGCTTTTGGTGTACTGACTGAGCGTTCAAAAAGCCAAGGCATCATAGGGATTAGCCAGTAAATTCAAATAGCTCATCAAATCCTTTATCTCTTTTCGTTGAAAAAAAATTTCAGACCACCATAAACTTGATAAGGTATTGTCATCTTAAGAAAGGCTTCTTCAATGGCACGAAATTGTGCTGTAGAGCGTGCAAAAAAACAGCAATATCTTTAAATGTGTAAGTTGACGCCTTTTTTAAGGTTAATGATTTGCCTAGCGACAAAATGTGCCTCATCTCGTGCATCACTTGCGGTATACTTAATGACCTTAACCCCTTCATCCCGTACACTTCTCAAGACTTTTTCCCGTGCGTACAGCATTATGAGAAATCACATCATTGGCCACTGAAAGAATCTGTTCTGTTGAGCGATAATTTGTCTCTAATTTAATCCTTTTTAGCCTTAGGATAATCCTTTTTCAAAAATTTAAAATATTGCGACTGTCTGCCCCTCGCCACTCATAAATAGACTGATCATCATCACCCACGACACAAATATTTTTGATACTTACTGGCTAAAAGTTTCAGTAGTAAATACTGGGCAAAATTTGTATCTTGATACTCATCGACCAATAAAAAAACCTAAAACGTTCTTGATAAAGATCTAAGATGTCTTTTCTTTCTTGAAAAAAAGCTTAACCACAGCGACAATAATATCATCAAAATCAAGAGCATTATTTTTCAAGCAAATAATGCTGATAATTTTCATAAACCTCATCCAACCTATCGTCATCCCCATCAGCTTCCAGTAAATTGGATTTAAGATTTGAAATTTTTAGAGATAGCCCCGTGGAGAATAACGTTTTTCATCAATATTTAATTCTTTCAAAATTCTCTTGACCAAAGTTAATTGATCACTATCATCATAAATCGTAAAATTTGGCTGATAAGGTGTTGCCTCGACTTCATAGCGCAAAATCTGTAAGCAAAAAAAGAATGAAAGGTCTTTGCCCAAATTTTTCTGACCATCTTCGCCAACTAAACGTATAATCCTCTCTTGCAATTCTCGTGCTGCCTTATTGGTAAAAGTAATCGCTAAAATCTCTTTTGCCGGTATTTGATAGTGATACAAAAGATAACTTATACGATGGGTTAGCACTCTCGTTTTACCACTACCTGCACCTGCCAATATTAGTAAAGGGCCTTCATAGTGTTTGACCGCTTCTCTTTGTTCCTCATTTAATTGATTTAAATCCATATCCTACTCCTCTAATGAAAACGACCTTCTATGAATTGGCGTTAGTCCCAATTTCTTAATACTCTCATAATGTGCCTTTGTCCCATAGCCTTTATGAGATTCAAAGCCATAACCAGGATAAATCTTGGCATACTCTATCATCAAGTTATCTCGATAAACCTTCGCCACAATTGAAGCGGCTGCTATGCTAATAGATTTACTATCACCTTCGATGATGGTTTGTTGCGGTATCTCAATTGGAATATTTTGATTACCATCAATCAAAAATCATATCACAAGGCATCTTTAAATTGGCAACAGCCTTTGCCATCGCAAGCTGGGAGGCCTTTAAGATATTTATCTTATCAATATACTCTGCATCTATACTGGCAATGTGATAGGCTAACGCTACTTCTTTTATTTTTTCACTCAAATAGTCTCTTTTTTTAGCACTTAATTTTTTAGAGTCATTAATCCCCTCTATCATAATTCCTTTCGGTAAAATCACAGCACAAGCCACCACAGGTCCTGCGATTGGACCCCTCCCTACCTCGTCAGTACCAGCGACAAGCTTACAGCCTTTTTGGTAATGTGCTTTTTCATACTGCCAAAGTCGTTTTTGTCTTTCTGCTTCTTGCTCTCTATACAAGTAACTTTTTCTCTAATTTACTTGCAAAAAGTTAGAATGCTCTTTCTTTTATCTTCTTTTAAGGTACTAATTAGTGCTAACTGTGCTTCCTTTTCTAGCTGATCAAATAGCACTTGATAATGCTGAATCACTTCTTTTGTACTCATATCTGCTATTGTTTTTATTCATAACATTTTCCTTTTTTTATCTATCTCTCATCATTATACTGCTTTTTGGTTTTGCCTTGCTAAATTTATTATTAAAACTATTTTATGAAACCCTAGAGGAAATAGCAAGGAAAGTCACTATAATAACTATTCTTACCATTTTAAGTCTATGACTATAACGTAATTTCAAATTTATCCTACCATCCTAATAAAAGAATCAATAAATCTGTATCAAAAAAATAGCTAACTTAGTATGCTCTTCATAAAAACATATGTTATACTATAGCCAAGACTTTAATTTGGAGGATAACAATGAAATTTAATGGCGCAATTATAAAAGTTGCAGAAAATAAAGCAATTTCTCTCGCAGTTGTTGATGAAAACTTTAAAACACTGCCAGCAGAAGAAAGAGTCGCTTTAACGCAAAAATATATGACAGCTTTTTCCAAAAGGTTTACCCTTCTTGCTTTTTAGTGGTTTCAAAAGATGGTGCTAAAGAAGAATTTTATGGACGACCTGACTTGGTCGCTCAAGTGAGTGAAATTCCCTAAACTTCATCACCTTTAAAACCTATACCACAAAGGAAGATTAAAAACACCATCTACATCAATTAAACACAATAAAAAGAGACGCTATAGCGTCTCTTTTTTTATTGTGTTTTTACTACTGAGTCAATACGTTTTTACTCAGCAATCAAAACTGTATTACTTACATTATCATAGCCTATTTTTAAACCAATGGTTTCGCTAATAAAAGCGTACTGGTACATAGGTATAATTTTTTTGATTACAGTAGCAGGAACATCTATTTTCTTTTGTACGCCATCAACCTCAATAGTGGTATTGTTAATTGGTAAGGTAAATTGGTGGCCCTTAATAGTCGCATTGACAATCTTCTCTTCTTGATTCCAATTGACTTCACCTTTAAACTCTTCTACCACAAAGCGAAGTGGCACTAAGGTTCTGCCATCTTGGATAATTGCAGCAGTATCCATAGCAACACGTTTACCTTGTTTAATATAGGTTGGTTCATTCACCAAAAGCTTTATCAGACTGGCGTTAGGATTTTTCTAGGGTAATACGACTTGTTTTTTTGACCAATCTTAGCTTTGATTACACCCCAAGGTGCTTTGAAAAGCTTTAATAATAATCTTTCCTGTATTGGTATCATAGACGGCATCTAAATCTTCAAAAGACCATTCTATCACTCTAGGACTAATCTTATGTGCTTTTTTTGCCTGATCATAAGCAATCGTCTCAACCGTTAAACCTTGATTGAGTTGTAAAGGCGTTTTTTTAATGTAGTTGTCACGCTGACAATATCTGAAAAATCTTTAATTTTTACCGTTTTTCTTAGCAGTAATACCATTACTAGCTGTTGCTTCAATGACTAAATTGCCAGGTTTCTTTGCTTGGAAACTGTTATTATACCAACTGCCCAAAGCATTTTCTTTATTAAAAGTAACCGCAATATCTTTACCTAGAGGGTGTAAATTACTATCCCAAGCACGCTTGATGCCAAAACTCATCGTTTCACCCAAATACATCTCACTGACACCTTCAAGCTCAAAGCCACCAACTTCATTGGTTTTTGGTAAACTGTTATACACACCTAAACCATTAACAACAGGACGTTCATTGGCATAACGTTCTGGCACAATTTCTTGATGAAGTCCCGCATCACCTAAACGCTTGGAGATAAGTGCTGTTGAACCACCACCATCTAAATTTAATGCCTTATCTGCACCCAGTTGTACAAAAACCAACTAAGCGTCGATAGACTAGAACCTATGCTTCGATTAGTCCGTCCTTCAGCTGCTACAATAAAGAGTGTCTTCCCATCTTTACTAATCCCTACAGCACTACGTGCACGCACCCCACCAACAGCACTAAGACTTCTGGTATAAGGAACGACTTGACCACCATCAACTAACATCGCATGACCACCTAAGACTAACTTCCAATCTTTTGCTGGAGTCAAGGCATAGCTTAATTTCATGGTATCACCCTCTGAAAAATTCGCTGTAATAAACTCTTTTGCCTTACCACTAAATTGGATAATTTTTTTGCCTTGAGGGACTGCCATTGCAAGTGTCTTGCCTAGACTGATTTTTTCAATCTTACCATTGGTATCAATAAGGGCTTCACTATTTGTAGAGTGTCCTCTTGAAGCACTTGTCCAAAAAAATCATCATACATCTGTATTGTGCCACTATGGCTCTCCTGATGGGACGGTTCATACCAATAAACTGTTTTATTTAGGCCGTCAATAGGAAAGCTCTCACCTGATGGTGCTGTAATTTTCCCTTCAAAGCCCATTTTTCCAATATAAGCTGTATTATTTTTTTATCAATCCCTAAAGCAAAAAAATCCCTAAGAGATTAGCACTAGATGAACGTAATTGTCCATTAATCACACTAGGCCCTAGTGGCGCACCTTGCAAGGCTGTATTAAAGTAGTCACCATTAATGGCTGCTACAGCACCAGTTTGGCTTGCCATCTGAGTCACGGTTGCTCTTTTTGGTGTAAGTGCCTTGTCCAGCAATGACTCTTAAATCCAAATTTGGATTCGTCAAATCACATTTTAAAACACTAAAAAAATAATTTGACCTTGGCTAGTATTCCATTGATAGAGGGCTTGCTCTACTCCTGGTGCAATTTTTTTCATTTTTGAATTCTAATGGCTTTTATCATCAGCTTGAATATTTTTGTACTGGAAATAGGCTACCTACGCCCATAATAAAACACAAAAAGAAATACAGGTATTTTTCTTCACAGACTCATCTCCTCAATTTATATTTGTCTTTTAATATGCTAAAAATATAACAAGCTCATCCGCAAGGGACTTTTTTTACAATGTTTTTAAGTTTGACATTTATAAATTGAAGAGGTGATTATTTGACCTGGAGAAAATTTTTCAAAATCATTATTTGTTCCAATTAGAAAGGCGAGCAGAGATTACGGGCTAATCGAAGAAAAATGATGCCATTTTAGTTGCTCTATCAGGGGGCAAGGATAGCCTAACCTTACTCTATGCAATGGCAATTTTACAAAAGAACCTTGCCTTGTAAATTTAACCTTGCTGCCCTTTGCCTTGATATGGGCTTTAAAAATGATTACAGTAAGGTTAAAACCCTATGTGATAGCTTAGAAGTTCCTTTTTCACGTCATTCCTTCACAAATTGCTCAAATTATCTTTGAAGAACGTCAAGAAAAATCCTTGTTCATTATGTGCACGATTTCGAAGGGTGCCATCAACAATTGGGCATATGAACACGGCTATAATAAAAGTTGCTTTTGGGACATCACCTTGATGATGTCCTAGAAACCTTTTTAATGAGCCTTTTTTTATGAAGGTCGCTTAAATACCTTTGCTCCAAAATCTTATCTTGATCGCAGTCAAGTGACAGTTATCCGTCCAATGGTCTACGTCCTTGAAAATGACATCAAAAAGATTGCTAGTCAGCTTGACTTGCCAATTGTTTTTCAATAACTGTCCTGCCAACGGAAAAAAACAACCAGAGAACAAGAAAAACAACTGATTAAAGACCTCTCGAAAGACAATCCTGCCCTACGTCATCGTATGATGAGTGCCATCACTAACAAATTATGGGCAGATTACAAGCTGACAAATTAAGGAGGCTTTTATGCTTGCACAAATCTCTAGCTTGTCCTTAAATGGATTGAACGTCAACCAAATTAAAGTGGAAATCGATGCCTCTTTAGGCTTACCCTCATGGGATATTGTTGGTCTACCTGATACAGCTGTCAAAGAAAGTAAAGAACGTGTTAAATCTGCAATCAAAAATTCTGGTTATGAGTTTCCTACTAGAAAGATTGTTGTTAATCTTGCGCCAGCAGATATTAAAAAAAGAAGGTCCAAACTTTGATTTGCCAATTGCTATCGCTATCTTGGTTGCAACAGGACAAATTCTTCCCGAAAAAATTAGTGACTTTTATTTTATTGGGGAACTTGGTTTAGATGGTACCTTAAGAAAATCAAAAGGTGCCCTTTCTTTTTCTCTCTTTCTCAAGCACACTAAGGCTAAACTCATTGTGCCTAAGGAAAATGGCTATGAAGCTAGTATGGGTGGCTGTCTTACCTATGCTTTTAATGATTTAAAAGAGATTGTCCATTTTTTTAATACAGACAATCCAGTTCAGCCTTTAGTTATGCCAAATTTTTTTAGACTTACAAAATAATGCTCAGGAAACCGCTATTGATTTTTTTCAGATATCAAGGGGCAATATGAAGCAAAAAGAGCCTTAGAGATCGCTGCTGCAGGAGGGCATAATATTATTTTAATTGGTTCCCCTGGATCGGGAAAAACGATGCTGGCTAGAGCCTTACCCAGTATCATGCCTCCACTGACTTTTGAAGAGTCTTTAGAAGTGACTAAGATTTACTCTGTTACAGGTCTCTTAGATAAAGACCTCCCTCTTATCACCAAAAGACCTTTTCGTGCCCCTCACCACAGTTCATCACAAGCCAGTCTCATTGGTGGCGGACGAATTCCCATGCCTGGAGAAATCTCTCTTAGCCATCACGGCATCTTATTTATGGATGAATTTCAGAATATCGAAAAGATGTTTTTAGAAGCTTTGCGTCAACCTTTAGAAGATGGCATTGTAACGGTCAGTCGGGTATCAGCGCAACACACCTACCCTTGTCGTTTTCTCTTGGTTGCCAGTATGAATCCCTGTCCTTGTGGTTTTTAAATGATCCTAAAAAGCCTTGTACTTGCTCTTCGAGTGCCATCAATCGCTACCAACGAAAAATTTCAGGTCCTCTCCTCGATCGTTTAGATTTACAAATAGAAGTCACCCCTGTACATTTTTCCGATCTTCACCAAGCAAAAACAAGAAGAATCTAGCAGTGACATTCGTCAAAGAGTCATCCAAGCACGCAACATTCAACTAAAACGCTTTGCCAATAAAAAAATCTATAACAATAGCCAGATGTCTAGTGCAGAGATAAAAACCTACTGTACCTATGATGAAATGGGTAAAGTATTATTAGAGCGTGCTTTTTGACAAGCTCGGTCTCTCTGCTAGAGCCTATCATCGTATTTTGAAAATTGCTCGCACCATAGCAGACTTAGACAATAAGCCTACTATTGAAAGCCATCATCTCTCAGAAGCGATACAATATCGCTCCTTAGACAAAAAAATATGGCAAGTATAATAAAAGAAAGGAAATCTTTATGAACCAATTAGAACAACTCGCAAAAAAATCTTGTCACTTACTCTATTGCGCTCAAAAAGGGGAACGTGTCTATTTAGAAGCCACTGGTTTTGAAACCCATCCTCTTGTGAGAGCGCTTATTGACGAAATCTATCAAAAATGGAGGAGAAGTGTATTTAGATATTAAAGACTCTCGTCTTCAAAGACGTCTTATTCAAAATGGTACAGAAGCACAGTTTCAACATGATGCTAAGCTTGCTTTAGAAAAAAATGAAGACGATGGATGCTTACATTGGCATTCGTGGAGGCGATAATATCTCTGCACTCTCTGATGTTCCAAAAAAGAAAAAAATCTCTAGTTATCAGAAAGCCTTTCATGAAGTTTTACGTGAAAGGGTAGACAATACTAAATGGGTTGTTTTACGTTATCCTAACGCTTCTATGGCGCAACTAGCTGAAATGAGCCTAGAAGGTTTTGAGGACTTTTATTTCAAGGTTTGTAATTTCGACTATGCTAAGATGGATGAAATGATGAATCCTTTAAAAAGCATTGATGGAAAAAAACTGATAAAGTAAGAATTGTTGCCCCAAATACTGACCTTACATTTTCTATCAAAGGAATTTCAGCCGTTAAATGTTCTGGAAAGGCCAATATTCCAGATGGTGAAGTCTATACCGCACCTGTGAGAAATAGCGTCAATGGTACCATCTCTTACAACACACCATCCCTCTATCAAGGCTTTGTCTATGATAATGTTAAGCTCACCTTTAAAGATGGTAAAATCATTGAAGCCCTTGCCAACGATACAGAAAAAAATCAACCATGTCTTTGATACCGATGAAGGGGCACGTTTTGTAGGCGAATTTGCTATTGGTGTCAACCCTCATATTACAAAAGCCGATGAAAGATATCCTATTTGATGAAAAAAATCTCTGGCAGTATTCATTTCACCCCAGGTGCCTGCTATGAAGATGCTTACAATGGCAACCAATCTGCTATCCACTGGGATCTTGTTTTTAATCCAAACCCCCGAATATGGTGGTGGAGAAATTTACTTTGATGATGTCCTTATCCGAAAAAGATGGTCTCTTTGTCCATGAAGATCTACTTGGACTCAATCCAGAAAAATTTACAATAATGATAAAATTTTAAAACTCTCCACATCATAATCTGCACAAAAACCGTAGTGAAATTTTCACTACGGTTTTTTGTCATATAGATCTAGTCTTCGTGATCTAAGTCTACATCCTTTCCACCCGTCAAACTGACCAAAAACAACAGCTAAAAAGAATAAGTACAAAGCCAATATAATCATAAACTACAAATTCTGTGCCAAACCAAAACATCGTCATAAATGCCGCTGAAATAGGCTCTATACAGGCAAGTAAAGCTTGCTTTTAAAGGACCTAAAAGATTAACCCCATATAAAAATACAGTATAAGAAAATAAAGTTCCGATTAAAATCAGTCCAGCTAATCCTAGATAAGTGCCCATATCAAAAATTGCCTCTTCCCCAGCACTAGGTCTAAAAATAATCGCTACAGTGATGCCCCCAATAAACATCGCCCAAGCTGTAATGAGTGTACTACCATAGAGCTTAATTAAACGAACTGGTATCACTGTATATAAAGCTAAAGCAACTGCAGAAGCTATACCAATAGTTAACGCTGTTGGGGTGATAATAAGCGTAGAAGGATCACCATGAGTTGCAACGAAAAATACCCCTATAATAACACAAGCAATAGAGACTAGTTCCATGAGCTTTTGGTAAACGACGTAAAATCATACACATAAAAATCATGACAAATACAGGACCTATATATTGAAGCATTGTACCTGTTCCGGCATTACTATGTTTAATTACCGCTAAATAAGTATATTGGCAACTCGCCAAGCCAATAATGGCAAAAATGAGCAAATGAATAAAATCTTTTGCTACTTTAATTGGAGCTAATGTCACAGCTCTTCCCTTTAATATAAAAAAAGCAAGGGTAACATGACAGATCCTGTAACAAAGCATTCTAACCATAGTCGCCCATTCTGGATTTAAGTTACGATGTTGAAATAAAAACTCTCCACAAGCCCCGGAAAAATCCCCAACAAATTGCTGCTGATATCGTAAAAATGTACCCTAAATAAATTTTATTTTTGGCATAAACCTTCTCCTTAAGAAGATAAGACTTCGTAAAGACTGCTTGCCTCGCTAGCACGAACATTCTCTTTAACATCTTTAATGGTAACTTCTAATACCTTATCGCCAAAATGTATGCTTAGTTTGTCCCCTACTTTAACTTCTGAACCCGCTTTTTGCTACTTTTTCCATTAATTTCTACTTTACCACCACTGCATACATCTTTAGCAACAGTGCGTCGCTTAATTAATCGTGATACCTTTAAATATTTATCTAAACGCATGCCAACCCCTCCTATAAAAAAACGCCTACTAGTTCGCACTAGCAGGCAAATAGGTAATTATTTTCCAACAACAGCTTCTTTAAGTGTCTTACCTGCTTTGAAAGCTGGTACTTTAGTTGCTGGGATGATGATTGCTTGTTTTGTTTGTGGATTTTGACCCGGACGTTCTTTGCGGTCTCTGACCTCAAAGGTACCAAAGCCAACAAGCTGAACTTTTTCGCCTTCTACTAAGGCGTCACTGATCGCCCTCAAATACAGCACTCACTGCCTTTTCAGCATCCTTTTTAGTTAACCCAGATTTCTCTGCGACAACAGCTACTAGTTCAGATTTGTTCAAGAAAATCCCTCCTTATAGTTAAATTATATATCCATAGCATGATAGCATTCTATCATAGAATAAAGCATTTGAAAATAATAAATCACGAAAAGTAGCGTTAATAGCCTATTTTTTTGCTAATTTATACGTTTATTTCATTAAATTCGCTAATTTGTTGCCAATTTTTAGGTATTTTTCTAACCATCTCTTTATCAATACCACCCACAAAAAAACAGCACCACAAAGTAACTAACCCACCAAAAAGCAATTGCTAATAACGTCGCTAGACTATTGCCCTATATAACTCAAGGTTAATAAGTAACAAACCTGCACAACGATTGCCATCACAAAAACAGAAACCCCTGGTTTAAGAATATGATCTTTGAATGATAGCCATTTCCAAGAAAGATACTGACTCAAAAAGTTAAATTAGTTGCTGCTGCTACGAGGTAGGCGACTACTGTTGCTAAAGCTGCACCTTTAACACCTAAAGCGTCTAAACCTGTCAAATAATAGGTCAAACTGATCTTTAAGAGTAACGCAATAATCAAACTTGTCATTGGTAAATACGCCTTACCTAAGCCCTGTAAAATACCTGAGGAAACTTGGTAGATACCTATCCCTAAAACACTAAAGCCAACATAACTCAGGGCATAGCCTGGCTCTTTTAAGCCAAATAATAGCCAAATAATCGGCTTGCCTAAGCTCACCAAACCCACGGACGCTGGTAGCATAATGACAATCGTTAATAATATCGCTAGATTGGTATCACTTAATAGTTTCTCTTTATCCTTTTTCTCATTTGCTTCTGATACTGCTGGCACTAAGCTGGCAGCTAAGGCTGTGGTGATAATGAAAGGCAAACTAATAATAGGCATAGCATAGCTTGTTAGATAGCCCTGATGAATGAGTGCCTTACTCGAACTATAACCTATACTCATCAGCCTTGGAATAATGACTGTCGTATCAACAAATTGCATCAATGGTAACACCAAGGCTCCAATACAAATCGGTATTGTCAACCATAAAAGCTCAGATAAAATTTTACCCACACTTTTTTTCTCTACTACAGTTGTCACCAAATCTTCCTTAGGAATCAAATGTCTTCTACGATGTCGAATAAAAAAAGTCAATAAAAAGCTAAAACTAAGCAGTGCACCAACAGCAGAAGCCAAGGTTGCACCAGCAACAATGACTTCTAAACTTTCTCCAGCAAGGGCATAAATCGCTACAAAAATGAGTAGTACTCTAAATAATTGTTCTGTCACTTGGGATATCGCTGTTGGACTCATCAGCTGTTTACCTTGAAAATAGCCTCTAAATACTGAGGTTAAGCAACTAAAAAGCATTGCTGGTGCCAAACACCTAATGCTTAAAAGCTGCACGAGGTTCATGAAAAAAAGATTTTCACTAATCCAATCTGCACCAAAAACAACTAAAAAAATGCTATAGTGCCAAAGGAAGCCATAAAACCCAGACTCACCTTGAGTAAACGTTCACTCTCTCCATAAGCCTTTCTTTCTTCAGCAACAGCTACGAGTTTAGAAACAGCTAAAGGAATCCCAGCTGTCGATAACGCAAATAATATCAAGTAAAGTGAATAACCTAAAGCATATAAAGCTGCTCCTTCTTCACCTACAATACGATTGAACGGAATACGATAGAGCGCGCCTAAAACCTTTGCTAAAAACACCGGCAAAGGTTAAGATAAGCGCTCCTTTTACAAAAAGATTTCTTAGATGCCATCTTAAATTAGTGCCTCTCTTAAGATGGTTTCTTCACGACCAGGTCCTACTGCAATCATTTTTAACAGGTACCTTTGTTAAGGTTTCTATGCGTTTAATATAGTTTTGAGCTTCCACCGGTAAGTCTTCAAACTTTTCTCACTTCTGAGGTGCACTTCTGCCAACCTTTTAGTGTTTCATAGATAGGTTCACATTTTTCCAAGTCATCCAAGCTTGCAGGGAAATGCTTGATGACCTCACCATTTTAAACGATAAGCTACGCAAAGTTTGATTTCTTCAAGGTCATCTAATACATCTAGTTTCATTAAAGCTAGAGAAGTCAAGCCACTCAAGCGAATCGCATAATTGACCACTGCAAGATCTAGCCAACCACAACGACGTGTACGTCCAGTGACCGTCCCAAACTCATGTCCTACTTTTTGTAAATGTAAGCCTACTCCATCCTCTAGTTCTGTAGGGAAAGGCCCTGCGCCTACTCGTGTTGTATAAGACTTGATAATGCCTAAAACTTCAGTAAAAATATTTTTGGTCCAATACCAGCACCAACACCAGCTGAACATGAAATTGGATTTGAGGATGTCACAAAAGGATAAGTCCCATGATCAAGATCTAGTAAAGTGCCTTGTGCACCTTCAAAAACCACCTGTTTTTCCTTCTTCTAGTGCCTCATAAAGGAGTAAAGAGGTATCACATACATATGGTGCTAAAGCCTTGCCATAAGCTAAATAACTTTGATAGATTTCTTCAAAATCAACCTCTTTTGCCTCATAGCGTTTGGTCAAAAGCAAATTCTTGCTTTCTACCACACTTGCTAAGCGCTTCTTCAAAGTGGTTTCATCAAGTAAATCACCAATACGTATACCAACACGTGCACACTTATCCATATAGCATGGACCTATGCCATTTTTTTGTGGTTCCAATCTTATCCTCACCCTTGGCAAGTTCTTCTAATTCATCAATATATTTATGATAAGGCATAATCACATGTGCTCTATCACTAATACGCAATTTAGAAATATCAACATTTTTTTCTTTTAACATGGCAAGTTCACTCAAAAGCACTTCTGGATCCACCACGACACCATTGGCAATCACACTAATTGCATGTCCAGAAATAATCCCAGATGGAATTAGACGCAATTTGAAGACTTCACCATTCACGACAACAGTATGCCCTGCATTATTACCACCTTGATAACGGACAATATAATCCGCTTTTTTTCTGATAAATAATCAGTAACCTTACCTTTTCCCTCGTCACCCCATTGGGCACCCTAGCAACACTAAACCTGGCATAATTTCACCTCATCATCTAACCTTTAATAATAGTTTCCGAAAAGTATTTTAACAAGTTATGAGTAGACCGTCAAATCATCATGACTCTTTTTTCTTGTTGCATTTTTCGCTTAAGCAAACGAATGCTCTCACCACTGCTCATTCTAATTATCTTTGTATTTTCAAGTAAACGATCAACGAAACGAGCATCATAACGTCTTTCTAGCTCACCTATCAAATAATTTGTAGTGACTATCCATGATTTATAATGCTGATTACGTTCGTTAATGATTAAGGTCAACTGAGTCAATGAAAAAAATCAGATATCTTAGCCTCTGCACCTAAATCGTCAATAATCAATAAATCTGGTGCCAAAAATGAGAAGAAACTTCTTTGGGTGAAATATGATCTTCATCATAACGCAACATACGAATTTCTTCTAACAAATCACTCACAGAATAATACAATACACTGCCACCATAATCTAAAACTTCATTGGCACAAGCAAGGGCTAAATGTGTCTTCCCTCGTCCAACATCACCACTTAAGATAAAGTTTTCTTTTTTTCATCTCATCCATATGATGCATAGACTCTTTTAAATATTCAACCTTCTCTTTCATTTCTTCTTCATTATCATAGTAGTGATAACTAAAAATTGGCAAAAGGTCTTTTCTCTTAATCCTTGAGTGATATTGCCCTTTTTGGCATTTTTCCAAAATTTTTCTTTTTGGAAGCATTCACATAATTCTCCTGCACTAATATAGCCTAAATCTTGACATTTTGGACACTCCCACTTTGGCTCATAGATAGCCGAAGACAGTCCATTTTCTTTTTAGAAGCACTTGTTGCTTAGCCTGTAGTGCTTCAAGATCTGTCTTTATCAATTCAGACTGTTCTTTATCATGAAGACTTAAAAAAATCTTGCTAATTTTTAAATATCGTACTGATACTTCTCTATCTAGCTGTTCTAATTCAGGCAGTCTAACATACACCTCTGCTAAGAGATGATCTCTTTGCCTTATCTTTTCTAACCTTAAAAGCATCTCTATCTTTCATTACCATTCCACCAAATCACTAAAAATCTCGATACCCTGTTGAGTTTACAAACTTATTGTTTTTTTGTTTCTTTTTGGCTTTGTTTCTCTTCTTGTCTTCGTTGATGTATTCGTTGATTTTTTTATACGCCTCATATCGCTCAAGATCTTCTTTGGAAAAAAATCTCATGCATATACCAATCTTCTAGAATTTTTTTGATATAGCCAAAAGAAGGATTATCTGCATTAATTGTCCTATCACAAGCTAAAATAATCATTTCATGACTAAAGCCCAATTGTTTAGACCAATTATGATACATCTCTTCTTGAGCCACAGTTGGCGTATTGTATTTCCCAATTCTTTTTTAAAACCTCTCGTACCTTGTTTTTTTCAAAAATTTAATTGCTTTAAATACTGTTCTAGTCCATCTAAGCTATTAACCCTCAGCCCCATAAAGCATCTTAGCAAAAAAATCATATTGATAGCTATCTTTACGATGAGCTTGATAAGCCAAAAAAACTTTGATAAATAAGTGCTTCATCCCAATTGTATTTTGTCAGCACTTCACTGAGGGCATATTTTTTTCTTTAGGACTAAGAAAATACCCTTTTTTTCCTTTTCTATCCTTTTTCATTAAACGTTCTAAAACAGTAGTAGAAGAGACTTCTTCTTTGGTTTCGCTTTCTCCAGAAAGTATCATAATCTGATCAAAAAGAGGGAAAAATCTACCTCTCCACTTTTTTTCATCATATAAAATCAGACCTTTTTCCTTTAATCCTCTCACTGCTAGTAAACCCAACTTATCTTGTTGTTCCACTTTACCTTCCAAGTACAAAAGGTACATCAACTGACCAACTTGTTCAAAAATCTAAGGCTAAAATATCCAAAAACGCCATCAAGCGTTTTAGGTACACTGACACTTCCTCCAGTGAACAGCCATGATAACATTGTTTTTTGCCATTTTACGACACCAACCCTGTAACCTTAATATTGACCGATAACACATCTAAGCCTGTCATTTCCTCTAAAACAGTCTTTATCTTTTTTTGAAAAACCTCGTATTTTTCTCTTGAAGCGGTTCACCATAATTCATTTTGGTTTCACAAGTCATCCAAACACCGTAATTTTTCAATCTTAACATTGACCTTAAAAGCCATCCAAAAAAATATTTATTATTTTTTTGCTTCATAGCAGTACAATTTCACGTACAACTTGATCTGAAATCGTAATTTTGCCCAAAGCAGAAAAAAACTTGGACGAACAATAGATTTTTTTCTAAGTTTTTATCTGTTGATTTTTTTGGGTTTCTTTTTTTGCGAAAAATGTGCTACTGGATTAATCCAATAATTGGTCATATGCTTTTTAACTTCTACAGCAGGAAGTGGAATAATATGTTTTCCTAAGCTCCTCATCTCTTTTGCAGTCGCCATCTCCTCTGGAGATGAAATCTCTTCTATAAAGATAATTTCTTTTTAATTTTTGGTAGGGCTAAGGCCTCCGATATTCTATCAATCATATGTTCAGAAGTACCTATTACCAAAAAGTTTTTTGAGGTTTTTTCCTTTGCCAGAGCAAGTTTCATCTCCTCTGCGTGACTATTATCAAGAAAGATCGCTCTTTTTACAGCAGCGACCACAGTCTTTTTCCGTTTTTAGCTGACTTTCCAGCAAGTTTGACACCACGACTAATCAAGATTCCATCATCAATAATATGTGTAATTTGCTTATCTGTTGCAACATCCATAGCATGATAACTTTTTCCCAGTGCCACTAGCACCTACCAAAGCATAGACTTCCATTGCCACCGACCTCTTTCACTTTTTTTATCATAATAAGGATAGGCCAAATTAAAGTTTGTCTTATAGGCTAAAACATTAATTCCTTTTTATCATAGCTTCTTCCATAAGCTTTTACAAACTCACTATCAGACTCATCATTAAAATATAATCTATCTCTATCCTCACCCATTAAAAACAAAACACAATTGCACCCTTATAACCCTCATTTTGTAAAAGCCATTAATTCCTTGATATGTTTTTCCTCTTTCCGTCGGTGCGTCCGGAAAAAGGGCATAGTCAGGAAAAAAATAATTCACTGACTTTACTTCTATGATCCACTCACCTTCTGAAGTTGTCAGTAAAAAAATCAAAGCGACTATTGCCCAAACTAACTTCTCTCTGTAGTTTTAAAAATCTTACCAAAAATCGTGCAGTAAATTTTCTTTCAACCAAACTTCTACCATATCATTGGCATAAGTTGCTTTTAAGCATAATCTTTTTGATGTTCATTTTCAATCATTAAAAAGCGTATACTGCGTCTTTCTATTTACTTTATTAGAAAACTCTAAATAAACTTTTTCGACCTTCCACCAAAAGTTCACGCATTCTTCCTGTATTGGCTAAATGTGCTAATACTTTCTCTCCAGAAAGAAGCCTGACCTCAACAACAAAACGATTCACTCTTCTGATATAAGTGCCATAAATCAATGTTTCAAGATTCATAATCCCTCCATATCACCATTATACAAAAGATTTCAGGGATTTTTCATTAGCGATTTCAACCCTATTAAAAAGCGTAGATACACACTTGTATCTACGCTTTTTTATATGAAAGTACATCAAGTTGTACGTTAGCTACCCCTGCACTAATCATGTCAATCTTTCCTGCTGCTGCATAAGAAAGGTCAATAATTCTACCTGGTGCTAATTCTCCACGGTCAGTAATACGCACAATGACACTTAGTCCATTAGTGAGATTAGTCACTTTTGACACGAGTACCAAATGGTAAACCATTGTGTGCCGCTGTAAGTGCATTCATATCAAAACGTTCCCCACTAGCAGTCAAATTCCCATGAAGTGCTGCACCATACCAACTTGCCTGACCTCTTTGCGTTGACTTAACCGTTGTTGGTGCTGCCTGTGTTTTTGCTACAGCCTTTGCAGGTGTTGCAACAGCCTTAACAGGTGTTACTGCTGGTTTTGCTGCAACTACATTTGAAGTCACTGCAGCTTTAACTGAAGGTACTGGTGCTTCAGTCTTTGTTACTACCGGTGCTTTAGCTTCTTTATGTTCATCAAGGTTTTTCTAATACCAAACCTGTTGGTGCATTATCATAAAGTTTTTAGAGTATTATTTTTTTCCAATCCAACTGGTATCACTATTTTTTTAAGAATTGCTTCATAAAAAGTTTTTTTAGTGAAATACAGATGATTGTTATAAGATAAGTAACCGTAACTACCTACTTTAGTATAAGCCAATTTCTTCTTATCATCCAAAAACCACTTGATAGGTTTTTATTTTTTTCTTTTAAGAGTAATTTATTTTGATCTTCCTCTGTCTTTTTGTTCGAGAGTAATCCCAAATTTATCAAAGATAGGTTTTTGCTGGATAATAACGATTTGCATTTTGGACCAAAAATATCTTCTTTTTTTATAAGTAACAGCAACTTCACTTGCTGCCCAAGATGAGAAAACTGGTGCACAAAAAAACTTAAGAAAAGCACCAAACCAATCACACTTTTTTCAATTGTTTACGTAATAAAATAAGCATCTCCTCCAATTCTTGAAAGCATTCAATGAAATACTATGCTTAAATTATAGCCAAAAATCTTTTTTCTCTGTCCCAATTTACTACCTTGTTATAAAAGATTGTAAAAAAATAGATATTTTTTTCTAAAAAAATATTCTTATTAAGAATAAAAACTTTTTCGATTTTGAGTTCATCTGATTTTTTTACGATACTATTCCTTATTAATAAAACTTTCTACTATTTTGTATTTTTTATGTCATTTTTTTATACCACAAATTTTTCAAAATAAATAACAATGGGAATATTATATTAAAACTTTTCTTATATTTTTTTATTGTATAAAAAAACAAAGACAGCAAAATAGATTCTCTATTTTTGCTGCCTTTGACCAAATGAAATTTATGTTTTTCTTACTTTACCTCTCATTAAAAAGCTCAACTAATGTACTTTCACCAACTGATAATTCAAATCCTTTAGCATTCGTTTATCACTTTTTAACTGTAATACCAGAGGTCGTCAACATATCACCAGAAATAGCTGCATTAGCACCCGATAAAAAAACAAGCCCTTCCTTTGTCTTCCAACAATCCTCGTCCCCCAGCCAAACGAATGAAAGCTTTTGGGGAGCAAAAAGCGATAAATTGCCACAATTTTACACAATTCTTCCAAAAGTCAATCTAGGCTGATTTTTCCATAGGTGTTCCAAGAATAGGATTTAACATATTGATTGGAACACTCTCTATCTTTAAAGTACGTAAACTAAGTGCCATATCTATCCTATCTTCGATACTTTCACCCCAATCCCATAATACCACCACTACAGACGTCCAGTCCAACTGCTTGAGCTGCTTGAATCGCTTTTTATCTTATCTTGAAAGCTATGTGTCGTACAAACAGAAGGAAAAAAACGTTCTGAAGCCTCTAAATTATTATGGATTCTTTCTACACCTGCTAATTGCAACTTTTGATATTGTGCTTGATTTAATAATCCAAAAGAAGCGCAAATTGATAGCTGACATTCTTTTTTTGATTTTTGATGGTCTCACACATCTGATCTATCTCATCATCAGGCAAGGTACGTCCAGCTGTAACAATCGAATAACGTAACACACCTTGACGAGCATTTTTTTCTTAGCATCCTCTATAATTGTTTCATCAGAAAGAAGGGTGTAAATTTTAGAATCAGTATGATAGTGACTTGATTGGGCACAAAAACGACAATTTTCACTACACCTTCCACTTTTTCCATTGATAATCGTACAAAGATCAAAGTGATTAGCACAATAATATTGACGAATCTTATTAGCCTCTCTTGCTAGTTGTTCAAGAGGAATTTCATAAAAGCCACATGGCTTCTTCTTTCTTTAGCGAATAGCCCTCTAAAACAAGATTTGTCAACATCTTAAGACGTCTTTTTCATAACCACACCCCTAATCAATTCTTCTCTATAATCACTTCATCACGCTTTAAATCTATAAAATCAAACTACTCAAACACGTCCATTCTTTCCTTAATTATACATCAAAAGCGAGTAACCTAAAATACAGGCTACTCGCTTTAGCTCTCTTCACTTCATTAAACTTATATAAAAATCCAATAAATAACCATAGCCCTGTTTTTTTCCATCTCCTCTTTAGGAATGAATTTAATTGCCAGACTATTAATGCAAAATCTCAAACCACCTGTCTCTTTTGGACCATCATCAAAAACATGACCCAAATGGGAATCACCTGAACGACTTCTAACCTCAGTCCTATGCATGCCAAAACTTGTATCTTCTTGATACCTTACGACCTCTTCTGCTATGGGTTTTGAAAAACTCGCCCAACCACAGTGAGAGGCAAACTTATCTTTAGAAGAAAATAATGGCTCCCCTGTCACAACATCAACATAGATACCTTTTTTTCAAAAATTATTCCAATAGCGATTGGTAAAAAGCTTGCTCAGTTTTATCTTCTTGCGTAATCGCATATTCTTCTGGGGTTAATTTCTTTTTTTAAGTCTTCTTTGGAAGGCTTTGGATACTTTGCCTTATCAATTAGAGGCTGATTGACTTGACTTAAATCAAGATGACAATAGCCCTGAGGATTTTTTTCTCAAGATAATCTTGATGATAGTCCTCTGCCAAAACGTAATTTTTTTAAAGGTTCAACCTCTACTGCTACCTTCTGATGAAGCTCTTCCTCTTTTTCCTTCACTACCTTTTTCAATCACCTTTAAGTCTTCATCATTCTGATAATAGATACCTGTTCGGTATTGACTTCCAATATCATTACCCTGACGATTGACACTCAGTGGATCAATCACTCTAAAATAATGTAATAATACCTCCCGTAATGATAGCTTGTTCGTATCATATTTAAGGTGTATTGTCTCTGCATGTCCTGTCCTGCTCAGCTTACGGTAAGTTGCCTCATCACTCTGACCATTGGCATAACCCACAGAAACTTCTTCCACGCCATTAATACGAGAAAAAAATAGGCCTCTAAGCCCCAAAAACAGCCACCTGCCAAATAGATTTCTTTTTATCGCTTTATGCTTTTCCATAGTTTCACCTGCCTTTTGTTTCACTCATCTCTTGATGAGACGTTTTTGTCCACTGTTACATCTTGGTTTAACATGCCTTTAGCACCACACCCAGTCAATAAAAAGTAGACTACCTAAAAAGAAAAAAACAATACCAGTTTTTTTAAACATAAAATATTTCCTTTCGTCTACTTAATCAATTCTATTGCAAAAAAATGAACGCAATCTTACTAGGCAAGAATGATTTTTTTACTCACTTTTTAGCCAAGCTTACAAACACACAAGCATGATCAGAGAGCTTAAAATCCAGCGTTTGAATGGCTTGAACAACGTAGCTATCCTTCGGAATAAGCACATGGTCGATTGTCGTCCTAAAGTAAGAAGGTAATCTCGTGTGCCATGTCCCTCGACCAAATTTGGGTAAATAGCTCAAGGCATCCTCGTAAGTCCCTAGCTCATTCATTGCCCCATGCCTCATTGTAGCATTAAAATCGCCTATAATAATAGCATCTGCATATTGTTTTGAAAGATGATGTGCTATTAGCACTAAGTCCCTTTCCCAAGCATTCATCAGGGCTGGAAGTGGTGGTGCTGTATGCAGGCCAACAATAGCTGGCTTAGCCTTATCCTTTGCTTGTAAGACCACTGTGCCAAAACTCGTCATATTATCTTCTCTGACCATACGATAGCCAGAAAAAAATCTTTCTTAGTGATAACCGTTACAGGGGCAATCCCTCCCCTGTCTTGGGAGAAAAGGAATACCTCATACCGATCAAAGTCTAGACCAACTTCTCTAAAGCTAGCTTCTAAGCTTTGGTTTTTCGAGTTCAGGAAAAAAACAGCAATATCAGCATCATAGTCTTTAAAAATTTTTTCAATATGTGCTTTATTTAAATTATCCAGCGTATTCCACTCGACAATCTTAATCGTCTTAGTCTCCTCTAGTGAAGTTGTTTTAGTGGGCTCACTTCCACCTATCATAAAAACTAAAGAAAGCAACCCTATTGCTAGCCAAAAATAGTCCTATCTTCCTTTTCTTCAAGATTATCTGATTAATCAATAAACAGATGCCAAAAATGACAAGGGAACCTATCACCAGACTCCCACCAAATAAAAATAGGAAACGAATAAAATTGTGCAAAAAGAGTTTGCTGGATAGGGTAATATTTAAGCCACTGCTGGGAAAAAAATACATGTGGCACAATAATAAGGCTATAGGTAACCACAAGTAAAAACTTTATCATCAAGAGTATTTTTCATAATAGACGACACCCCTATCAAGCCTTGGTGAATTGAATTTATCTTCATACCCTTTCTTTGTACACATTGTAAAAATATACACTAATAGGGTTATTCTCCTTGTTCTTCAAAAAGCCTTAACTAAACTTATCGTATCCTTGACTCTAAAGTGCCATATATTAGGATCTCTTGTAATCTCCTCATAGATATCTTCTAAGGTAGAGGCAGGCGCTAGTATACCCAAGAGATAGTCTTCTAAGTCAACATGTCCTATCTTTTTCAAAGGAGGACAAAATCTTGCCCAAATCCTTATGATTAAACCAACAATCTGTTTTTAAACAATATGCTGTATTTAACTTTCCACAAGCGATTTGGCTCTGTAGAAAATCATCCATAGTTGGTTTTGTTTTCTTTTAAAAAGTCTTGTACAAGCCAAATGGTATTCTATCTTTCTTGGACTTTCATCAACTGCTGAAACAAACAAAACACCATACGCTGTTTCAAACTTTATGGCAAAAACATCGCCTACATTAAAATAAGGTGTGCGCTTTGTCTTTGGTTTAGGCACCTTGAGGGGTCTTGGATTTTCACGGCTTAACTGCTTAGCTAATTTGTTTAAGACCTTTTGTCGCTGACCCAAGGCAGTTTCATCCATCTTGAGCCATGTTTCACTGGCACCCTTTTGAATGATTGCCAAGGCTTTTTGTTTAATCTCCTCTGGCAAATGACCGATTTTTCCATAGAGAATAAGCAAGTGCTGTCCAATAAAGCTCTGTATAAAAATCATCAATACAATAAGTTGCTTCATCTTCTAAGATAGTTGCGATAATTTTATCAACAGCTTCTCCATCTTTATAGGTTTCAACAATGTAGTTATAAATATCATAACCCTCATCACTATCTATAATATCTACGCCATCTATTGCCATAAAAATCGCCTCCTCACAAGCGATAAGTTTTTTTCATCACTAATAAATGGAGACGATAACAGCACATCCTTTTTCTGCCATACGTGTATAAAATGCTTTTTAAACTGTCAAAAGCATAGCTAAGATCTTCCTTAATTTCATCAATTTCTTCTTCATATGACCAAATATTAGGATAAATATCATTTTGAGCAAAATGAGTCATCTCAAATTTATCAAGGTAGGGACTCAAAAATCAAGGGCTTCTAATGCCTTAGCGATTTCTTTGACCCTATCTGCTCGTATGCCAGCGATAAATTCTTCAACCTCTTCATCAGTAAGGCTATCCTGTCCTACAATTGCCTCACTGATTAAATCCTCTTCAATTGGCTCAGCAGCAGATTTTTCCAGTGAGTAAAAAAATGGAGAGCATCCCACATCTTATCTAAATCACAAATTTCTATATCATCATTATCTTGTGCATCTTCTATCGCATCAATATCCATAAATGTTTCCAAAACCTCATCTGTTGTTTCCTGATAATTTGCAATGATACCCAATTTTCCTTACCTCCATAGTTTATTTTTAATTTTTATCGAACAACATTATTCTAGCACTTAAAAAGTCATATTCCAATGTAGTATCTTCTATCAAACTAGATTTTTATTTTTCTCTAATCCATTAAAATTGTAATAAAAAAACTGACTTTTAAAAAGTCAACCTTCTAAAAGTCAGTTTTTATTATTTATAATTAAGCTTTTTGTTTTGAGGACTTCAGCACAACGTGGGCAAACATCTGGATGATTAGCATCTTTCCCAATATCATCACTATATTTCCAGCATCTTGGACATTTTTCACCACTCACTTGAGCCACTTTTATTGCCACACCTTGGAGTTCATCACTGATCGTTGCCCCTTCTACCTTTTCTTCAAAGGTATGACAATGCACCTTACTCACAAGGAAGATATCTTCTAAGACAACCTGTGCATTCTCAATAAAGTCTTGCCATTCTTTATCAAGATAGAGGTTCACCTCTGCATCCAAAGAATTCCCTATCAATTTTTCACTACGTGCCACTTCAAGTGGTCTTGCCACCTCATCTTTAAGGGCAAGTAATTTTTGATATTTTTTCTCTAAGGCCTCATCATAAACCTTTGCCTCAAAGGTTGGCCAATCATTGAGTTGAACGCTGATTGGTTTGTCTTCTAATGGCAAGTATTTGAACACTTCTTCTGAAGTAAAAGGCAAGGATTGGTGAAATAATTTGATTGAGTTTAATACAAATTTCATAAATAGCACTTTGACAAGAGCGACGATTTAAGCCATCATCCTCATTGGCATACAATCTATCTTTAGCGATATTAAGATAAAAAGCGCTCATATCAGTATTACAGAAGTTAAAAACCTCACGATACACATTATGGAATTCATAGTTATCATAGCTTGCATAGACCTTATCCACTAATTTTGCTAGCTTCATTAATGCCCACTTATCAAGTTCTAACATTTCTTCATAAGGAACTGTATTGGTTTTAGGGTCAAAATCATAAAAGACTACCCAAGAAATATCTAAAGGTATTTCTTATTTTACGATAAGCTTCCCCTGTTTGTTTTTAAAATATTATTAGAAATAGAAATATCTGAGCGATAGTCTGTAGAAGATACCCATAAACGTAAAATATCCGCACCTTGCTTATTGATGACATCAAGGGGATCAACGCCATTACCTAAAGACTTACTCATCTTACGACCTTGTTCATCAACCACAAAACCATGGGTCAAGACAGCCTTATAAGGAGATTGTCCCTTTGCTGCCACACCAGTACATAAGGAAGAGTTGAACCAACCTCTATGTTGGTCACTACCTTCAAGATAAAAGATCAGCTGGCCAAGAAAGTTCTTTTCTTGTGGTAAGCACCCCAACATAGCTTGAACCAGAATCAAACCATACATCCATGATGTCAGTTTCTTTTGGTAAAGTGATTGCCACCACATTTTTGGACAAGTGTAGTTTTCTGGCAAAAGTTCTTTTTTTCTGTCATGGCAAACCAAGCATCAGAACCTTTTTCTCTAAAAATTTCTTGAACATTACCAATCGTGGTATCATCCATGATAATTTCATGGCAATCATCACAATAAAATACAGGAATTGGTACCCCCCAAATTCTTTGACGTGAGATACACCAGTCTCCTCTATCACGTATCATGTTACCAATACGTTCTCTACCCCAGCTTGGAATAAACTCGATGTGGTTTTCAATTTGATCCATAGCTTCTTTTCTAAAACCATCAATAGAGGCAAACCATTGGCTCGTTGCTCTAAAAAGGGTAGGTGTCTTACAACGCCAACAAAAGAGGATAAGAGTGATTGATATATTCTTTTTTAAGAAGATAGCCATGTTCTGATAGCCATGTAGGAATGACTTTGTTCGCCTCTTTTGTAGAAAGGTCAGCAAAAATTCCTGCATCCTTGGTTAAGTTGCCCTTATTGTCCAGTGGTGATAAAACTGCTAGATTATAACGTTTGGCGACAACAAAGTCATCATTACCATGTCCCGGTGCGGTATGGACGCAACCTGTACCAGCATCTAAGGTGACATGGGTTCCCAAAATCACGATAGAGTCTCTTTGGGCAAAAGGATGTTGGCAAACCAAATATTCCAAATCTTTACCTTTATACTGTTCTACAATAGTTGGCACTTGCTCAAAGCCCACAGCTTTAGAAACGCTTTCTAACAGATCCTTAGCAACGATATAGTACTCTTCTCCAACTTGAACTTTGACATAGTCAAAGGTTTCATTTAAACACACTGCCATGTTCGCCGGCAGTGTCCAAGGGGATTGTTGTCCAGATAACAAAATAAGTATTTTTTTCATCAACTTTTTCCTTTGCCATCTTTTTAATGGAAACTTCACATAAATAGATGGTGAGGTTACATCACCATACTCAATTTCTGCTTCTGCAAGCGCTGTTTCGCAAGACGGGCACCAATGTACTGGCTTGGTGCCTTTATAGATGTAGCCCCTTTTTGACCATCTCACTGAAGACGCCGATTTCTTCTGCTTCAAATTCTTTTATTCAAAGTAAGATAAGGATTAGCCCAATCCCCTCTTACGCCTGAGACGTTTAAATTCATCACGTTGGATACCAACGAATTTCTTTTGCATATTCTGCACAAGCTTGGCGAAAACCGACTTGATCTTTGCTGTGCATATCAAGTCCAACATTTTCAATTGCCTTTAACTCGATTGGCAAACCATGAGTATCCCAGCCAGGAACATAAGGGCTATCAAAACCTGTCTGACTTTTGAACTTGATAATCATATCCTTTAAAAATCTTGTTTACTGTATGACCTAAATGAAGATGTCCATTGGCATAAGGTGGGCCATCATGGAGAATAAACTGCTTTTTTTGCCTTTATTTTTTTCTCTTGTACCCTTGCATAAATATCTTCTTTTTCCCAAAATTCTAAGGTCTTTTGGTTCATTTTTCCGGCAAATTGCCACGCATAGGAAAAATCTGTTTGGGAGCAAATTTAATGTCTGCCCATAGATTTTTTTCATTTTCTTTTGACATATTAACACCTCTTAAAAAAATAATAAAAAGACGCCCCAAATAAAGGGACGACAATATCGTGGTACCACCCAAATTCCGATCACTCAGCACTTATTCTAGCCTTAACGGAGCCAGCGAATAAAGCTTACTAGTAATTCAGCTTACCAACTCAGAGAGGATATATAAAACCAACCTTTTATCTACCTTTCACCATCTGTAGACTCGCTAAAAAGATACCCGATTTTATACGTGTTCTCATCAGTGTTTTTATGATATTAGAACAATATTAACTATTCTTAGTTACCTTGTCAAGTTAAATATATTGATAAACCGTCAATCTAATTTTATCTTTTCTGGTATAGCCGGCTTCTTCACCAATCTTAAACTTACCATAACCACGCACAGAGACAACATCATCAAGATAAAATGTTCGTGATGGCTTTGTTTCAACTTGGTAATTGACCATCACTTGCTCTTTTTCAATCAATTTTGCCCCATCAGCACGAGAAAGATGAAATACCTTAGCCACTACACTATCTAGTCGCAAGGAGGTTAATTGTAAATTAAGCGCTTTAAACTTTGGTGTTGGTTTTTCCCAAGTGCTAAATTCACCCTTTGTCACTGTCAATGGTACTTTCTTAACTGATAAAGGACTAGATAGAACATAGTCTTCGATACTTTCATCTAAAATAATATCGGCACCATCGTCATAAACAATGATGTCGCCAAATTTTTCCCTTTTGATACCCAAGCTCATTAGTACACCAAGGTAGTCTCTATGGGTTGCTTTTTAAAAATTCTTTTTACCTCTTAGATACAATAAACATAACGGCGTATCATCTATCAGTGTTAAAAGCTTCCATGCTAAAGATGGCTTTTTAAGCGATTTGCCTCCTCATAACCACCCCATAGGTAGGTATGATTATCTAAATTACTCACTTCATTCATCGCTTCCAAAAAGAAGCTCTCTAGGGATAAAAATCGCTAGCTGTCGTCTGCCAGTAGCGATTGGTTTTTCTATTTTTTTCAGTTAAACGTCTAACAAGAATTTCTTTCTCAGTCATCTCTTAACCTATCAAAAAAACACAAGGCTACGAATAATAAACCTCTCTATAAAACCTAATAAAAAAACATAGCAGCCAGTGGTGACCAATCTAAAGGAGAAGTCAACGCACTAGGCAAAAATCTGGCGAATAAATGACAAGAAAGGTTCAGTAACATCATAAACAAAAACGTACCCATTTTTGCATAAGAATTAGGTGTAATCCATGAAAAATACAACTCGTATAAGAATAAAAATCTCAAAGAACCAAAAATGCTGCTGAAATAAGTCTAATAAGATAAAACCAACAACATATCCACTAAGCCTCCTTGCCCAGTCTCTCTGAATGTTCCTTTGCTTTTTGTCAATGCTTCAATCAAAGTGTAACGTAGATGATGAGCCTCTAATACCTCTAAGCCACGCATGGTCATTCCACCAGGTGAAGAGACCTCATTTTTTTAACGTAAAACTTGATTTTTTTCACTTTCTTTTAACATCATTCCTACACCAATAAAGGTCTCTGCAATGAGATTTTCTGCTAAGTTTCTCGTCAAGCCATTTCTCACAGCACCATCTGCTAAAGCCTCTGCAATCAAATACAAAAATGCAGGAGAAGTCCCATTAATTGCTGAAGTGATATCTAAGTATTTTTTTCTTCTACCCAAAGGATTTCTCCTATTGCAGAAAACACCGCTTCAGTGTTTTTTCTATCTTCTTCACTAAGATGACCCCGCTCAGAAAGTGTCGTCATAGACTTACCAATAGCCGCAGAAGTATTTGGCATAATACGCACAATACGATTATGCAAAATGGCATGTTCAAGTTTCTCAAGATTGACGCCAGCCATAATAGAAAGCACCAATGGTTTTTTTACCTTAGCTTCAAATACATCCCCTAGGTCACTACAAACACTTTGAAACATCTGTGGTTTCACTGCAAAAACAACGATATCACAAGTTTCATAAATCTCTTTTGAAGACTCAAGTGCTGTAATCTGATAACGTTCTTTTTAGGTGCATTCTCTTTTCCACAGTAGGATTATAAAAATAGATATTTTTCTGGTGTATCACAATAAACTGACTGGCACAACCTAGCAATAATCATCTGAGCCATATTACCTGCGCCAATAAAAACCAACTTTCATCTTAGAGATCATTTTTACCACGCGTTCTATTAACCCAATCAGATACAGATGGACCATTAATTGTATCTTCTAAGGAACGGTGCAACTCATTATCTAATTCAACATCATTTGGCAGACAGATAAAAATAGCCCCTTGATCATTAATTTTTTTGGATACTTCCTTGAATCGCAAAAAAATAGCACCACTCACAAAATTAACGATATTGACAGCATCTTCCACATCTGTTGATTGCAAATCAATGACCACAATGTCACCTTTGAGAAGATTATTCACGACCGTTTGTGCATTTTCAAAATGCACTGGTTGCATGAGTACAATACGTGCCTTAATAGGTCTGTCCATGTTATTTTGTACTTCAAGACCACCACCAGTTGGATATCTAGATAGTCTCGAAGCCGATGTCGCACGTTGACGAAGTGGTTCTCTATAAGCTGGCTGATCGACAATTTCTTCTACGACATCATCATCATAATAATAATCGTCATCGTTATCGGCCTCCTCACGGAACCCCATCGCATCTAACATCCTATTAAATAAGCTCATTAACTTTACCTCCGTCTTTACTTAAAAATCGCACTGCCAATGCGCACCATATTCGCGCCTTCTTCAACTGCAATACGATAGTCTCCACTCATACCCATAGAAAGGTATTTCATTTCAACATGACTTAACTTCTTTTCCTTCATTTCAGAAAATAAAGTATACATTTCTTTTAAATATAGGTCTGACATCTTCTTTGTTTTCATAATTCGGAGCAATTAACATCAGTCCCATTACTTTAAGATGAGGGAAGTCTTGCATCTTTTTCTAAAAATACAGGTACTTCTTCTTTGGACATACCAAATTTTTTTGTTCTTCATCTGCAATATTGACTTGAATTAATACTTCTATTACCTTCTCTCTTGCACTTGCTCTTTTTCAATTTCTTCAGCAAGGGAAAAGTCGATCTAAGGAATGTATCATACTGACTTCATCTATAATCTGCCTAACTTTATTGGTCTGCAAGTGCCCTATCACATGCCAAGTGATATTTTCATCTCGCAAAGGTTCGACCTTAGTGAGTAATTCTTGGACACGATTTTCACCAAAGATACATTGTCCAGTCTTTCTTAATTCTCTTAATTTCTCTACATCTTGAAACTTTGTCACCGCTACTAAGGTAACCGGCTCGGGAAAAAGGAGCCAGTATTTTTTTGCCTCTTCTATATTTTTGTAAAATCTTATTTATATTTTCTTGAATAGACACTTCTAATCACCTCATTACATAATGTCCCCAACTTTAACCCTGTCAGGATTTAAGATAATTACCGTTTTTTTCAGGTAAGGACTTGCAGTAATACAGTTCACCTTGTTGGTCAATGACCTCTAAAGGTCGCCAAGCAACAATACCATCATTTAATACAAATACACCAAGTGTTTTTTTATCATCTGCAGGAACGATTGTTCCAGCAGAAATCTCTAACACAGCTTCTTTCAAGATGTAAATTTCAGCGTTTAATACACGATTAGTCAAAAAGCTTATCACTTGCAGAAACCAATTCAAATTCACAAAATATCGTCTTTCCGTCAGGATTATCCTTCATAGAAACAACTGTTGCTTTTGTTGTTTCACCTAAATCTTTAAAAATCAACACGAACAATATCGCCCACTTTTTGCAAAAAAACTGGTTTTTGAAGCTTTGGTACATTCATATACAGGAGAACTGGTTTTAGATTATCAATCACCTTAGCAACACGTTCACCTTTTTTTCTGATACAACAGTCTTTTTTTAGTTGAACTTTTCTCAACCTCATACATACGATTAAAAATCAAGGCCTCGAATATCATCTGCTGTTTTTAAAAGCTCATAACCATCAATGTGGTAACTTACCAAACCAGAAATCGGTGCATAAAATTCCTTTTTCGAAGTATTCTCAGCTGTATTACCAGCGACACTGAATACGACGTGGTTTTTTGCAACTCTAGTACCTTCACGTTTTTATCGGTTTAATTTCCCCTAAAATATCACTTTGAATCATGTTGTTTTTCTGTACGTAAGAAACCCATTCCTTGAATAGAACGGCGCTCAAACTCACTTTCAATCTCGTAAGTACGCACTAATGTTGTATTGACTAGATTATAGACACCATTTCAATAAACCAAATTAATATGAATAAAATTAAACCTATAATAATCACTTGGGGAAGATCTAAACCCGTGCGTTTAATTGAACTTTGAATTTTTCATTTACTCTCATATAAATCCCTACTTAAATGGTATCAGAGTACATTATAAACTATCTATATACATCTGGCTAGCCTTTTTAAAAATTAAAATTTCCTTACAAAAAAATGAAAAAGCTATCGCCTTCGCGATAGCTTTTGCTGAAAGCCATGAAGGATTCGAACCTTCGACACCCTGATTAAAAAGTCAGGTGCTCTACCGACTGAGCTAATGGCTCAAACTGGGGTAACAGGATTCGAACCTGTGAATGCGGGAGTCAAAGTCCCGTGCCTTACCGCTGGCGATACCCCAATAAAGGTGGATGATGGGAATCGAACCCACGAGTCCCGGAGCCACAATCCGGTGCGTTAACCACTTCGCCACACCCACCATACCTAAAAAAAGCGTGCCTGGAGGATTCGAACCCCCGACCCTCGGATTAGAAGTCCGATGCTCTATCCAGCTGAGCTACAGGCACAAAAAAAGCGGGTGATGGGAATCGAACCCACGTAGCTGGCTTGGAAGGCCAGAACTCTACCATTGAGTTACACCCGCTTGCCAAAAATTATCGGGGCGGAGGGATTCGAACCCCCGACCCCATGGTCCCAAAACCACGTACGCTACCAAACTGCGCTACGCCCCGACAACGTAGACAATGATAGCATGTTTTTATGTCAACACTTTTATATTAATTTTATTGAATTTTATTAAATTTTTTTAAAAAAATTTTTATTTTTATACTGTTTTAGTCAATAACTTAGATTTAATAAAGAATAAATATAACTATTTATTCTTTATTAATAAGCTTACCTCTCATATTGAAATAATAGCATTGATATGAATTTAAAGAAAAAAACCATCACCTTCACTTCCCTCATTTTCTTTTTTTCTTACTATATTTTAAGTTGTATTTTTTTATTGTTAAGCCCTTGTATTCTAGAAATAAAAATCTAAAAAAACATTTTTTTATTCTTTCTATATTTTTTTATAATAAAATACTTATCTGGTTATTTTTTTACAATACCTTAACAGATACTCTCTTCTCTTGCACTGAAAAATAATCTTACAAAATACAAATATCATCTGATAAATCGAAATAAAATTGTATTCTCTCCATCACCATTTCGAGTAACATAAATCTAATCATTAGTTTTATCACCACCTACTAGCAAAATAATTAATACACTATAGGCATTTCTTGTATTCATGGGCTCAAGATTTTTTCATTGCAGAGATTTGTTGGAGATATACTAGTTTTTTATTCATCTTTTCTTTTGGCAACATCTCAGCAAAAGGGCTTTTGCTATTACCATATCCTTGATGATTATTAGCCTATAAAGTAAGTTTTACTTCCACATGAACTCGCCATGATTGTCCCATATACACCCTAATGCACCAGTGCCTTCAATCGTACTATACTCAAAAATATAATCTCCTACAACGATATTATTACAGTTATCATATTGACAGATAGACTTCTATCCGATACAATAATTAACATAGTCAATGGACGTTTAGCTCAGCTGGGAGAGCATCTGCCTTACAAGCAGAGGGTCGGCGGTTCGATCCCGTCAACGTCCATTTTTCTTTTTACCAAAAATATAATAAAAACCTCTAGATTAGGCTAGTCTGATAAAAAGATTAACTTAATCTAGAGGTTTTTTTGTTTTCCTACCCTATGCTTCTTTTGATTGGTAAACAACAAAGAACCAAGCCTTTCTTAGAAAGGCTTGGTTCTTTATTCAAGCACTTATTTTATTCTTCTGATTTTTGCCATACGAACATATTGTGCATAGCGTTGTTCACTACGAGAACGGTTCAAATCGAACATTTGTTGTGCTTCTTCAGGCTTAATCTTAGCTAGAGAAGTGTAACGTACTTCTGATTTCAAGAAGTCATCAAACTTATCATAGTTTGGTTCTTTAGAATCTAAAACAAATGGATTCTTGCCTGACTGCGCAAGCTCAGGGTTGTATCTCCACAAGTGCCAGTAACCACATTCAACAGCATCTTTCATGTGTTCCATTGAGATACCCATACCCTTACGGATACCATGGTTGATACAGGTTGCATAAGCAATGATGAGAGATGGTCCTTCGTAAGCTTCAGCTTCTTGGATTGCTTTTTAGGGTTTGGTTCATGTTTGCACCCATAGCAATTTGAGCAACATAAACATTACCATAAGAAGCTGCCATCATACCAAGATCTTTTTTGTTGGTCTTTTTACCATCAGCAGCGAATTGAGCAATTGCAGCTGTTGGAGTAGATTTAGAAGCTTGACCACCAGTATTAGAGTAAACTTCTGTATCAAAGACAAAGACATTGATATTTTCACCACTTGCAAGGACATGGTCTAGACCACCATAGCCGATGTCATAAGCCCAACCGTCACCACCGATGATCCATTGTGAACGTACTTTCAAGAAGTCTTTAAACTTATCAACTTCTTGTAGGAGAGCATCATTGCTACCCTTAACAGCAGCTACAATGGCATCACTTGCAACGTTGTTTTCTTCAACATTTCTAACTTTTTGTTGCTTCAATCCAATTTTTGCAGCTTCTTTTTAGGCTAGCATCATAGTTGCCTTCGCTAACAGCTGTGAGAAGATCAGTGAGCTTACGCTTCATTTGTCTGTCACCAACAGCCATACCTAAACCAAATTGAGCATTGTTTTCAAACAATGAGTTTTCCCAAGCTGGACCTTGACCACGATCATTGGTGGTGTAAGCCATGCTTGGTGCTGCTGCTGGCCAAATAGAAGAACAACCAGTAGCATTAGCAATCATCATTCTATCACCAAATAATTGGGTGAGGAGTTTTTGCGTATGGTGTTTCACCACAACCTGCACAAGCACCAGAGAATTCGAGTAAAGGCAACTTAAATTGGCTACCCTTAACTGTCTTGGTGTTGGTGAGTTCAGCTTTGTTAGAAACCTTATGGGTCACAAAGATCCAATTGTCTCTTTCATCTGCAACAGCTTTTTCGATAGGCACCATTTTTGAGTGCTTTTTCTTTCGCTGGACAGGTGTTCACACAGCTTGCACAGCCATAGCAGTCCATTGGGCTAACTTGCATACGGAAAGCTAAATTAGCAAATTCCTTACCTTTTAGCACTAACTGTTACCATGTTTTCAGGTTTTTTTGTGCAAGTTCTTCTTCATTAAGAAGGAATGGACGAATAACAGCATGTGGACAAACTAAAGAACATTGGTTACATTGGATACAATTTTTCTGGAATCCATTCTGGTGCAAACAATGCTGGCATACGTTTTTTTCGTACTTTGTTGCCCCACTTGGATAACGTCCATCTTCCATACCTACAAAAGCACTGACAGGAAGTTTATCCCTTGCATAGCGATAACAGGACGGAAAATCTTTTTGATGAATTCTGGTTCATGTGAGCAACGTTTTGCTTCCCCAGTTTCACCAGTAGCAGTCTTCCAAGCTTCTGGAACATCGATCTTTTGAAGAACTTCGATTGCTTTATCAACCGCTTCATAGTTCATGTTAACGATTGCATCACCCTTTTACCATAGGTCTTTTTTGATAGCAGCTTTTAAGTAACCTACAGCTTCTTCATAAGGAATAACTTGGTTTAAATAGAAGAAAGCAGATTGTGTTACCATGTTGGTTCTGTTACCAAGTCCTATTTCTTGAGCAGTTGTTGCTGCATCAATGATATAAAACTGGATATCATTTTTCTGCGATATAACGTTTCATGCTTGCTGGAATATGATCTTCTAACTCTTCTTTCTTCCAAGTACAGTTTAGAAGGAAGGTACCACCTGGTTTTAAGCCTTCAAGAACATCATAGTTATAAATATAGCTTGATTTATGGCAAGCCACATAGTCAGCTTGGTCAACTTGATAGGTAGAACGAATCTTGCTCTTACCAAAACGTAAAGAAGAAATCGTTACACCACCAGATTTTTTTAGAGTCATAAGAGAAATAACCTTGAGCATAAAGATCTGTGTTATCACCAATGATCTTAATCGCATCTTTGTTTGCCCCTAACGGTACCATCAGAACCATAACCCCAGAACTTACAAGCACGGCAGTCTTCTGGTGAAGTGACTACTGGTGCACCAACTTCAAGAGAGGTAAAGGTTACGTCGTCAACAATACCAACGGTAAAGTTGTTTTTAGGTGCATCTTGTTTTAAGTTTTCATACACAGCAATCAATTGAGCTGGAGTAACATCCTTAGAACCAAGACCATAACGTCCACCTACGATTAGTGGATGCATGTCTGATTGATAGAATGTGCTCATCACATCTTCATAAAGTGGTTCTGCTAATGAACCTGGTTCTTTACAACGATCTAATACAGCAACTTTCTTGACTGTTTTTTTGGTAATACTGCAAAGAAATGATCTTTTTGAAAACGGTCTGTATAAGTGAACATTAACAAAGCCAACGCTTTTCGCCTTTGGCATTGAGATAGTCAACGACTTCTTCAAGCGCATCACAAACTGAACCCATTGCAATGACAATGTTTTCTGCATTTTTCTGCACCATAGTAGTTAAATGGTTTGTAGTCGCGACCAGTTTCTTTGAAATTGCATCCATATACTCAACTACTGTATCAACTAAGTTGGTATAGAATACATTGCCACCTTCTCTTTGTTGGAAGAAAATGTCAGGGTTTTGGTTTGTCCCTTAATGCATGGATTTTTCTGGATTTAAGCCAGAAGATCTAAAAGCGTTTAACACCTTCTTCATCGAGTTGTTCTTTTAGGAAGTCTTCATTCATGAGTTCAATTTTTTTGAATTTCATGAGATGTACGGAAACCATCGAAGAAATGGATGAATGGTACTCTTGATTTAACAGTTGCTAATTGTGCAACACAACCTAGATCCATAACTTGTTGGACGCTAGATGATGCAAGCATTGCATAGCCTGTACCACGGCATGCCATAACGTCTGAATGATCCCCAAAAATTGATAATGCATGTCCTGCAATTGCACGTGCTGCAACTTGGAAAACACTTGGTAAAAACTCACCTGCAATTTTTGTACATAACAGGTAACATCAAAAGTAGACCTTGAGAAGATGTATAAGTGCTTGTGAATACACCTGCTGCAAGAGAACCATGAACAGCACCTGCTGCACCCGCTTCTGATTCCATTTCGACGACTGTAACAGTTTGGTCAAAAGGTTTTTTTCTACCTTGTGCACTCCAAACATCCACCACTTCAGCCATTGGAGATGATGGTGTAATTGGATAAATTGCGGCAACATCTGTAAATAGATAGAAACCCAAGCAGCTGCTGTATTCCCATCCATCGTTTTCATTGTTTTTTTGTGGACAATTTTCTTCCTCCTCCATTGAGTTAAACTATACCTCTCTGTACATCTTATCATAACACCCATTGTCTTGCAAATTTATTCTGTTTAAAACTGAATCTCTAAAATTAGTTTTTCTTATTAAAAAAATATCGCTTCTTGTTTGTAATACTCTGATAATTTTTTTCAATAAGTTATTAAAAGAGTGCCAATTGGTTTTTCTGGTAAATTTTCTAATACATTCAGTTCACGCATCTTATCAATCAATGCACTACCTACCCTTGCGCGCTGACTTAAATCCTCAATAGTGTCAAAGACAAAATCTTCTCTTGCCTTGGCAATCGCTTCTGCCATATTTTTTTACCAAGATTTGGAACACATACCAAAGGTGGTCTGAGACGATTATTTTCTATAACAAACTTTGTGGCATCTGATTTAAAAAAATACTAATCGGTAAAAAAACTCAAAGCCTCTTGCCGAACACTCCAAGGCCACTTCCAAGACTGGCAACTCCTTGACTTCCTTAGTGGAAATATCCGTCCCTTTTAGATATAGGGCCTTGATACGCTTAAAAATGGCATCATAACCTTGAATAATCACTTCATAGTCAAAATCCTCTGTTCCACGTACAGTAAAAAAGCTCACATAAAAGGCCAAAGGATGATTGAGTTTAAACCAAGCAAATTGAAAAAGCCATAAAGACATAGGCAACCGCATGAGCTTTTAGGAAACAAATACTTAATTTTTTTGACAAGATTCCACAAACCATTCTGGCACCTTGACTTCTCTCATCGCAACAATATCTTCTTCACTCACACCTCTTCCTTTTCTAACCTTTTCCATAATCTTAAACGCCAGACTAAAATCCATTCCTTTATGGATTAAATAGGTCATAATATCATCACGAGTAGAAATGGTTTCTTCTACATTGGCAATACCAAGACTAATGAGGTCTTTGGCATTATTTAGCCAAACATCCGTCCCATGAGAAAAGCCTGAAATACGCAACAAATCACCAAAAGCTCTTTGGCTTAACATCCAGTAACATCTCACGTGTAAACTTTTGTATTAAACTCTGGTATCCCATAGGTACCTACCTTGGTGTTTAATACTTCTTCTCCAATACCTAGTGCCTCAACACTAGAAAAAAGTGATAAGGTCGCCTTGTCATCAAGGGGAATTTGACGCACATCAACACCTGTCAAATCAGTCAATATCCGTACAATAGTTGGATTATCATGTCCTAAGATATCAAGCTTGACGAGACGCTCACTAATAGAGTGGTAGTCAAAATGCGTTGTTACTGTCTCACTTTGGGTATCATTTGCTGGATACTGCAAAGGTGTGAATTGATGGATATCTCTATCTTTTGGTAAAACCATCTGACCACCTGGATGTTGGCCTGTACTACGCTTAACGCCGACACAACCATTTTTTTAAACGTGAAATTTCTGCACGTTTGTAGTTTTCGCCCTTTATTTCCGCATATTTTTTAATATAACCAATCGCCGTTTTTTCTGCTATTGTGGTGATCGTGCCAGCACGAAAGACATTATCTACCCCAAAAAGCTCCTCTGTATAACGATGGGCTTCTGGTTGATAGTCCCCTGAAAAATTGAGGTCAATATCAGGCACCTTATCCCCCTTAAAGCCCATAAAGATTTCAAAAGGGATATTATAGCCATCTTTTTCTAGTTGATGTCCACAATCTGGACAAACCTTATCAGGCATATCAACCCCAGTATCATAGCTACCATCATCAACAATTTCGACATATTGACACTTGGCACATCTATAATGTGGTGGCAAGGCATTCACATCTGTAATACCTGTAAAATACGCCACTATTGATGAGCCAACAGAGCCTCTGGAGCCTACGACATAACCATCTTCATTGGATTTTTTCACCAATTTATGAGCGATAAGATATAATACAGCAAAGCCATTACCAATAATTGCATTTAACTCTTTTGCTACTCTCTCTTCTATGAGCTTTGGCAGTTTGTCACCATAAAGCTCATGTGCCTTGGTCATGGTTAAGCGTTCTATCTCTTCTTCTGCACCAGTGATATAAGGTTGAGATAAGTCATCAGGTACAGGTTGTAAGGACTCAATCTGTTCAGCCACTTTATTGGTATTTTCCACAACGACTTCATAGGCTGCAGCTTCCCCTAAATAGGAAAATTCTTCTAGCATTTCTCTAGTCGTTCGATAGTAAAGGGGAGATGGCTGTTCAGAAGTTTTAAAGCCCTTGTTGGACATGATAATACTTCTAAAGATAAATTCTTCACGTTTAGCAAAATGGACATCACAGGTTGCCACGACCATTTTACCTAACTCTTGCCCAAGTTGATACAAGCGCTTATTGTAGTTGATTAGATCCTCTTTGGACTTCGCCAAACCTTTTTCTATCATAAAGTAGTTATTATCTAGTGGCTGAATTTCAATATAATCGTAAAATTCAGCTAAAGTTTTCAAGCCTTCACTATCTTCCGGAGAATGAATCAGATGCTGGAAAAGCTCACCAGCCTCACAAGCACTTCCCACAATAACGCCTTCTCTAGCGTAGTTTACAAGACGTTTAGGGATTCTTGGTCTCCTTTTATAGTAACGCAAATGAGACTCTGTTACCATTTTATAGATATTTTTCTAAACCTACTTTATTTTTTTAGCAAGCAAGATACAGTGATAGTATCTAGGTTTTTTTGATTGGCTGGGATACTATCATCAAAAATATAAGCTTCCATACCATAGATGATCTTAATCCCATATTTTTTCCCGAGTCCATAGGCCTCTGGAAAGGCTTGGACCACACCATGGTCTGTAATGGCAATTGCACTATGTCCCATCTGACTCGCTAAGGAGACTAATTCTTTTAGGCTACTGACCCCATCCATATCACTCATTTGGGTGTGTAAATGAAGCTCCACCCTCTTCTTATCTTCCAAATCTACTCGACATTCGTTTTCCATAATATTAATAGCATTTGGCCAGTAGCAATGTTCTCCCGAAAAATTCGCATCATATTTGACACTACCACGTAACAAAAATAGATTATTATCTTTTAAGCCACTTACAATAGCAGGTGTTTCTTCTTTTTTGCAAAAAATCTTGCAAGTGATACTATCTGTCAAATCTGTTAAATGAAACTGTATGATGTCTTTTTCTTGTTTTTAACGCAATCACATCTAAATCAAAGATCGAGCCACGCATGATGACATCTTTTTCTTCTTCAGTCACTTCACAAATCTGTCGTGCTGTCCCTAAGATACGTTTACCATAAATGACGGTGCTTTTTCATCTTAGGTATTGGCGTTTCTCCACATTCGATAGTCGCTTTTTGTACCCTTTGGGCTAACTCAGCAGTAGATTCAGCCTCTGCACACATATATTTTTTTAAAGTTTTATCAATATATAGCGCATCAAGTGAAGCCTCTTCATTATATTGAAGAATAATTTCACAATCATGAAAAACCCACATCTTCTAAAAACCGTCTAAAGTTTACTAGAGAATTTTTTTCTTTTTTTAGACGCTCAAGGATGAACATACTATCAACTTCCAAAAGTCAGTCTATTATCCTCTACATCTTTTTAGAAGGCATTTACTCAACCAAACATCCGTTGTAGGACTCATTTTTTTGATAACAGTCCAAAAAAAGTAGCTCAAAGTGTCTTGATCAAGTTTTTTTCTAAGCCAAGAGGTATAAGAACTACCTCATAACCTTGCCCTATTTCTTCTAAAAACTGTTCTTTTTATCCTTTGTAACTCACTAAGCGCCGGCATTTTGTTAAAAATACAATCTTATTTCATAGAGATTCCTAAGCGTATGAAAAGTTATTTTCATCTATTAAATTAACCACTTCTAAAAATAGAAGTGGTTAATGGTTTATCTCCTTCAAGATAATCACTATCTTGAAAATATTTTTTTCTAAAGTACTCATTTTTCTCACAGCTTCACTAAATCAAGCACTTTTACCATAAGCTTCTTCAAAAGAAAGAACTTCATGATCTGCCTGATTTCTTAATTTCAGTTCTACTTGTCCATCAACAATACCCTTACCAACTGTGATACGAATAGGGAAACCAATCAAGTCAGCATCGTTAAATTTGACGCCTGCTCTTTCCTTACGATCATCGAGGATAACTTCTACATTAGCACCTTTGCAAATCACGATACAAGCTTTCTGCTTTTTTTCGACTTGTAAAGCATCCTTTGTATTTACAATCACAATAACAACATGATAAGGCGCCAAAGCCATTGGCCAAATGATACCCTTCTCATCATAATTTTTGTTCAACAGCTGCTGCCATGGTACGGCTCACACCAATGCCATAACAGCCCATAACAATTGGTTGACTTTTTGCCATTTTCATCTAAAATGACTGCCCCTAAAGGCTTCACTGTATTTTTGTGCCTAGTTTAAAGACTTGACCAACCTCAATCCCCTTTCGTCAAGGCAATAACACCCTCGCCATCTGGGCTAGGTTCGCCCTCTTCTATCATTCTCAAATCTGCATAGCAAGTAATTTTTGCATCTCTATTGAGACAAACATTCACATAATGGTATTCATCTTCATTGGCACCACACACCAAGTTTAAAACGATCTTCTAACTGCCAATCTGCATAAACTGGAACGGTATCAAGACCTACTGGGCCGAGAGAACCTGGACTTGCTTTTAAAAGATTTCTTTTAATTTCTTCTTCTGTTGCCATACGCAAATCATTGCATGGATGAACTTTTTGGATTTTTAACATCATTGGCTTCATGAGTGCCAAGGGTTAAAACCACAATTAGCTGATTGTCTGCCATATAAACCAGTGTTTTTGATACACTTTGTGGTCTCAACTTTTTAGAAACTCTGCGACTTCTAAAATAGTTTTGGAATCAGGAGTATAGACTTTTTCTAAGGTGCCTTCTTCTTCCTTTGACAAGCCTGTTGGCTTATTACAAGGTGCGATTTCGATATTAGCAGCATAGTCACTTTCTGTACTATAAGCGATGGTTGCTTCACCAGTTTCTGCCAAGACCATAAACTCATGAGTATAGCCACCACCGATCTGACCACTATCTGCCACAACTGGTCTAAATGCCAAACCACAACGTGTAAAGATATTGCTATAAGCTTGATACATATCTTGATAGCTTTGATCTAAACCTGCTTCATCCAAGTCAAAAGAATATAAATCTTTCATGATAAATTCACGACCACGCATCAGTCCAAATCTTGGTCTGCGTTCATCACGGTATTTATTTTTGAATTTGATAAAGTCTCAAAAGGTAGAGACTTGTAGAAGTCACTTCTTTACGTACGAGGTCGGTCACCACTTCTTCATGGGTAGGCCCTAAGCAAAATGAACGGTTATGTCTATCTGTAAAGCGAATAAGCTCCTCACCATAAACATCCCATCTACCTGACTCTTCCCAAAGCTCTGCTGGTTGAGTAATTGGCATCAAAAATTTCTTGTCCACCATACTTATCCATTTCTTCTCGAACGATGCGTTCAATTTTATCCAACACACGCTTACCTAATGGTAAGTAATTATACATCCCAGCCGCTGTCTTTCTAATAAAAGCCTGCTTTCAAAAAGCAACTGATGACTTGGAATAAGTGCTTCTGATGGCACCTCTCTCAAAGTTGGAATCAAAAGCCATTGACATTCTCATCTAGTTATCTCTCCTCGTTTAATAATTCTTCTAATTCTAATTTAAAGGTTTCTAGTAACTCTTCTTCTTTTACGCGCCTAATAACCTCACCTTTTTCTAAAAATGAGTCCTTCGCCAAAGGTGCCGGCAATCCCGATATCCGCTTCTCTCGCTTCACCTGGGCCATTGACGACACAACCCATAACGGCTATTTTTTTATCGGTTTGGTAATATTTTTTTAGCAAGGTCTTCTACTGCTTCTACCAAAGCAACCAAATCTATTTTTTTGTACGACCACAGGTCGGACAAGAAATAATCTCTACACCATCCTCCCTTAAATGAAGGCTTTTAAGAATTTGCTTACCAACTTCTACCTCATTTAAAGGATCGCCAGTTAAAGATACACGAATAGTGTCTCCAATACCCTCAGCAAGTAAAGTACCTATTCCTACAGCAGACTTAATCACCCCGCTCTTGGGACTACCAGCCTCCGTTACACCTAAGTGTATTGGATAAGGTAGTTTTTCACTCACTAGCCTATTGGCTGCTATCATCATCGGAACATTAGATGCCTTAAGCGAAAGCACAATATCTCTAAAAATCAAGTTGCTCAAAAATCTCAACTTGCTCCACTAAACTTTCCACTAAAGCTTCAGCAGTTGGTCTTTGATACTTTGCCAAAATATCTTTGCGAATAGACCCCGAATTGACGCCAATACGAATCGGAATCTGATAGGCACTCGCCTTTTTTATGACCTGTTCTACCTTGTCTCTCGAACCAATATTGCCAGGATTGATACGAAGGGCACTGGCACCAGCTTCAATCGCCTCTAATGCTAATCTATAATCAAAGTGAATATCAGCAACAACAGGCAAAAGGACTTTCTAGACAAATTTTTTTAAAACTTTCAACCGCCTCTTTTTCTGGCAAGGCAACCCTGATAATTTCAATCCCTTCAGTTGCTAGCATCCTAATTTGCTTTAAGGTTTTTTCAGTGTCTTTTGTATCTGTATTTGTCATCGATTGAAGGGTAACTGGATACTGACTGCCTATACCTACATGACCTACTTTAAAATTTAAAGTTTCTCTTCTTTTCATAGCCTCTCCTAGCCTATCCCTGAAATATCGTTAACTGTAACATAAATCATCAATGCCATCAGACAAATAAAGCCTAAAAAAATTAACCAAACCTTCTTTTTGGAATCAATCGGAATCCCTCTAATACCCTCCAGTATTAAAAATAATATCTTACTACCATCAACCGCAGGAATCGGTAGCAAATTCATCAGACCGAGGTTAATTGATAGCATGCTCATAAGAAAAATCAACTCATCAATTCCTCTGTCCAAGCTATTATCAATCACCTTGACAATACCAACAGGCCCTGTTAAACCACCTTTCTTATCGGTAATTGAGGTTTTTCCTGAAACCAAATTTTTGACTGCATCATACACAAGTGTTGAAATTCTTTTGGTCATCTCTAAGCTTGCAGTGACAGCTTTAGGAAAATTTAGTCTTTCCTTATGTACCTCTTGCAAGCGTGTGATCCCCAAATAGTAGTTTTTATTTTCTTGGTTAAGCTCTGGTACAACGTTTAAGACAAGCAATTTACCATCTCTAGAAACCGTTACTTTACTGCTTTTCCCTTGCGTCTCTTGTAAGGCCTCGGCAATATCATCCCATGTTTCAATTTTTTTGTTTGATTTAGGGATACTAAGGTATCACCTTCCTTTAAGCCTGCTTTTTGGGCTGGAGAGTTCTCCGTAATAGAAGCAACTTTTTGGTAAATCACTCGGTACTTCAGTACTTACACCAGAAATCATAAATAATCCTACCATCATAACAATGGCAACAAAAATATTCATAAATGAGCCTGCGGCTGCAAAGAGCAGACGTGATAAAAGCGGACGATTACCATAGCGACGTGGATCATCTTCATCCAAATCATCCTCATCATCTAAAGCCTGTTTGTTCTCCCGTTACTTGAACATAGCCACCTGCCGGTATCATCCCGATAACATAGGTCGTCTCACCTTTTTTTAATACTTGTAATGGCAGGGACCCATACCAATAGAAAAATTTTTCCACACGCATATTGGATATTTTAGCCACCATAAAATGTCCAAATTCATGTACTAAAATAACAATACCTAAAACGAATATCGTAATTAATATTCTCATACTTTACCCTCATATTTTTTTATAACTTGCTTTGCCTCCATTCTTGCCCAAGTATCAACTGCCACAATCGTCTCATAATCTACCAAAGATTTGACTTCATGATGGAGCATCACTTCTTCAACAATATCTGGCAAAGCCAAAAACCAATTTCATTTTTTAGAAAAGCCATCACAGCGACTTCATTTGCGCCATTTAACACCGTTGGCATGGACTTTCCTATTTTTCCTGCTTGATAAGCTAAGGCTAGAGAACGGAAGCGATTTAAATCAGGAGCTTCAAAATGTAACTTACCATACTCTATAAGGCTAAAGGGTTTTTCCCTCTCTATAATTAAGCGCTCTGGATAAGATAGGGCATAAGCAATTGGTAGTCTCATATCTGATGGTCCCAGTTGCGCAATATGGCTGCCATCCTTAAAAGCCACCATAGAATGAATCACACTCTCTGGATGAACCACGACCTCTATACGCTCATAAGGCATATCAAAGAGATGATGCGCCTCAATCACTTCAAGTCCTTTATTCATCAAAGTGGCAGAATCAATGGTAATCTTTTTACCCATCGACCAGGTAGGATGTCTAAGGGCTGACTCTGCATCTACTTTAGCCAAGTCTTCCAAAGAAAAGGTACGAAAAGGTCCACCAGAAGCTGTTAAAATTAACTTATCTGGACGTTCTTGTCCTTGCATACATTGAAAAATCGCAGAATGTTCACTATCAATAGGAAACATTTTTCACTTGACGTTCACGAACAAGGCCTTTGATAAAATCTCCAGCTGCCACCAAGGTTTCTTTATTAGCTAATCCAAAGTCTATGCCTTCTTGGATCACGACCATAGCCGGATAAATACCCGCCGCACCACCAATTGCTAAAACAGCAAAGTCAGTTTCTGTATCCTTTAGGGCATAAGCTAAATTATCCCAATTAGAAAAAACAGTTGTCTCTAGATTTTGACAATATTGATTAATCTCATCATAAGCTTCCTGATCTGTTACAAAGACATATTTCGGCAGATGTTTTGCAATTTGTGCTTTTAAAACACCTGCGTTTTTATGCCCTGTCAATAAGACGATACCATAACGTTCTGGATAGGCTTCAACGACCTCTAAAGTTTGCGTTCCGATTGAACCAGTTGAACCGAATAATGCGATCTTTTTCATAAAATAACTTCCTTAAATTAAATAACCATGACTTCCAAAGCAATCCCTGCTACAGGCAATACGGCTAATAGACTATCAAAACGATCTAAAAAAATCCGCCATGACCAGGTAATAAGGTGCCTGAATCTTTAAAGCCATAATGTCTTTTTATCATACTTTCAAATAAATCACCAAATATTCCAATGATTGAAATCAATGGTGCAAACCATAAAATGATTTGCCAAGTAAATAAACCTGTCACTGCATTAAAAATCAGCCCTAAAACAATTGCCCCAACAATCCCACCAAGCGCACCTTCAATACTTTTTTTAGGCGATAAGGCAGGCGCAAGTGCGTGTTTTCGTCTCAAAAAAACTGCCTGTGAAGTAGGCAAAAGAGTCCGAACTCAAATTAAAATGAGTAAAAAAATAGTAGTAACACTGTCCCTGACTTCATGTCTCTAATGACCAAGAAAAAAATGTCGTACTAAAAACCTATATATACCCCATCAAATAAGGCAAGTGGCAAAAATTCAAGGCAACCCTTGGATAAAATAAAACACTGATTAAAATAAAAAGCAACATATTAAAAAAATTAGCGCCGCTTCCACCCATTGTGTTATGCCTGAAACATAGCTTGCCAAAAATGAGAGTGCCGAAAGGGTTGATAAACTCCGATAAACGATAATACCAGCATTCTCCGGAAGATAACGCTCACGCATGGTCATCAGCTCTTGGGTCATTAACCCAATTAGTGCTAGGACACCAAAAATTAATAAATAACGACTTGTAAAAATCATCAATAACACCACTGCTATTCCAATAGCACCAGTGATAATCCTAGTCCTCATAATCCGCTCCTTTTTAATCTACTTCAAGCCACCAAAACGTCTATCCGCGCTTGATAAACTTGAAGTCCTTCTATTAAATGTTCTTTCCTAAAAATCTGGCCATAAGACTGGTGTGACCCAAATTTCCGCATAGGCAATCTGCCAAAGCAAGAAATTACTAATTCGCATTTCTCCAGACGTCCGAATCAAAAGATCTGGATCAGGTTGGCCTTGAGTATAAAGGTAATTTGAGAAAACTTGCTCATCTAGCGAATCAATGTCAAGTTCACCAGCCATTGCTTCTTTAGCAATTAACTGAGTCGCTCTGATAAGTTCTTGTCGGCTACCATAATTAAGTGCGATATTGAAAAAGCAAACTGTATTATCCTTTGTCAAAGTTTCTGCTTTTTCTATACTTGTATAAACATCCTTAGGCAACCGTTCTCTATCGCCAATGATTTGTATCTTAACCCCCTCTTGATGAAGGTAAGGCAATTCTTTATCCATAAATTCAATGAGCAATTGCATTAAGCCATCAACCTCATTGGTTGGTCGTTTCCAATTTTTCAGTTGAAAAAGCAAAAATGGTAAAATACTTGATGCCTAGCTTGGTAACGACCTCTAAAAATTTCTCGAATTGTTTTTAATACCTGCACGATGACCAGCCAAACGAATTAAACCTTGTTTTTTTGCCCAACGTCCATTGCCATCCATAATAATTGCAATATGCTTCGGTAATGCTTTATCGGCACTTAAGCCAAATTTTTTCTAAATTTTCTAACTCTATCATGATGATAACTCCTCATCTTTTTACTAAGTCACCATTATAACACATCTTGCTTTTTTTGGACTATAGAACCTTTTTGGTATGACCTTTTCTACTATTCTCTCTGTAAGCATTACCTTCCATATCTATTCTTCAATAGCCTTTTCTATCTTCTTGCCCAAGGTCAATAAGGTTTCTATATCAGTTGACTCGCTAGTCCCTAGGGGATTAGAAGCCAATGAACCTGTGATTTTTTGATAAACTTTTATTTCGAACGCGAAATTTTACTTCATCAGTTTCTGTATAGATGTCTAAGCTTAAAAGCGTTCACCCCTAGTTTATTTTTCCTTATATTTCAACTTAGAAAATGAAAGTATACCGAACAAAATCTCATCTCCATCACACCAAATTCTAATTTCCTTTTTCAGAAAGTTCGACGACATAAGCCTTGATGAAATTTTTCCTGTATCCTTTTTAATCAAAAAGAAAGCTAATACTCAAAAATGCCAATATAATTAAATAAAGTGCTATGGAATAGGATGCAAAAATGATTCAGGTTAAAAATAAAATAACGCTAATTGTAGCCCTAATATGGGAAGCATAAGCATCATGGGAAAAAAATTAAACCAATAATCCTATCTGATGTTGCTGTTGTTGCCATAAATTCATATCGTTCCATCATAATCACCTTTGTAGTATTAAATTCAGCCTATCTTTACGTATAAATTTCCATTTTTTTAATATACTTAGTTAAAAATATTATCAATATTATTGCTTTTTATACAAGTTAACGACTAAAAAAAGAGATGGGCACTTGCCCATCTCTTTTTAGATTTCAAGGATATCTTTTTCTTTTGGTTGCAAAAATCTTATCAATTTCCGCTATGGTTTTATCGGTCAACTTTTTGAATTTCATCTTGCTCATATTTACTATCATCAGCTGTAATTTCTTTATCTTTTTTTCTAACTTCTTAATATCATCGTTAGCATCACGTCTGACGTTTCTCGCACGCACCTTGGCATCCTCTGCTTTTTGCACGTGCTTGTTTGGCTAAGTCTTGTCTACTTTCTTTAGTGAGTTGTGGAAAAAGGCAAACGAATGACTGTACCATCATTACTTGGTGTAATGCCCTAAATCAGATTGTAAAATCGCTTTTTCAATTTCAGCAATTATAGACTTATCCCAAGGTTGAATCACAAGTAGCCTTGCTTCTGGTGCATTGACATTAGCAACTTGATTGATCGGTGTTGGGGTACCATAATAGCTCACATTAATACCATCTAAAACAGAAGCATGGGCTGTGCCTGTACGCAACCTACTAAGCTCATTTTTATAAGCTTCTATTGTTTTTTTGCATACGTTCTTTTTGCCTCACTTTTGATCATCTCAATCATCAAATTTCACTCCCTACATAAGTACCTATCGTCTCACCCATGACCACGCGTTTCATGTTACCACTTTCCATCATATTGAATACAACAATAGGAATATTATTGTCCATACAGAGGGTAATCGCAGTAGAATCCATAACTTTTAGTCCACGATTTAAGACATCGATATAAGTTAGTGCATCAAATTTCTTCGCTGTTGCATCTGTTTTTGGATCAGCATCATAGACACCATCTACTGTTTTTTGCCATTAAGATAACTTCAGCATCAATTTCAGCTGCTCTAAGTGCAGAGGTGGTATCTGTTGAAAAGAATGGATTCCCAGTACCTGCACCAAAAAAATAACAACTCGTCCTTTTTTTCAAGGTGACGAATCGCTTTTCTCTTGATGTAAGGCTCTGCCACTTGACGCATTTCTATAGCAGATTGAACACGGGTATCAACATCATGCGCTTCTAAAATATCTTGCAAGGCTAGGGCATTGATCACTGTTGCTAACATACCCATATAGTCGGCTGTCGCTCTATCAATCCCTCTTTTAGAGCCAGCCACACCACGCCAGATATTCCCGCCACCAACAACTATTGCCACTTGGACGCCAAGGGCAACAATTTCAACGATTTGCTTTGGCAGAGAAGTCAAAACTTGACTTTCTAAACCAAAGCCTTGATCACCTGCTAAGGCTTCACCGCTTAACTTGATGACTACCCTTTTAAACTTTGCATTTTCCATATGAGCCCCCTAAAGTCTCATCTTAGACAAAAAGAGCAATCTTCACTAAAAATAGTTGAAAACTGCTCTTTTCACACAATAAAATTAAGCTTTATTGACTTGTTTTTGCTACTTCAGCAGCAAAATCTTCGACTTTTTCTCTAGCCCTTCGCCAAGTTCAAAACGAACAAAGCGGCGAATCTTAATGTTTTCACCAAATTCAGCAATTGCTTCTTTGATAAAAATCTTCAATGGTTTTGGTTATCTTCAGCTTTAACATAAGCTTGTTCCATCAAGCATACTTCGCATCAGAACTTCTTCATACGGCCTTCTACCATTTTTTTCAACAATAGCTTCTGGCTTACCTTCTTGAAGTGCTTGGTTAATGAGTACTTGTTTTTCATGTTCTAAGTCAGCTGGATCGACTTCTTCACGAGTAAGATAACGAGGATTAGCTGCTGCAATGTGCATAGCAATATTGCCTGCAAGTGCATGGAAAGCTTCAGTCTTAGCAACAAAGTCAGTTTCACAGTTGACTTCAACCAAAACACCAATCTTACCACCCATGTGAATGTAAGATTCTACAACACCTTCAGTTGCGATACGTCCAGCTTTTTCACTGAATCAGCCATACCTTTTTCACGAAGGATGTCTGCTGCTTTTTCAATGTTACCATCAGCTTCTGTAAGTGCAACCTCACAATCCATCATACCTGCACCAGTTCTCTCACGTAACTCTTTTACCATTCCTGCTGTAATTGCCATTAATTATAACCTCCTATTTTTTTATTTCCCTACCTTTAAAAAAAGGTAACCAAAGTTAAATTTGGTTACCCTCATTAAAGTCTCATCTATTCTGAAATTTCCTCTTCTTCTGCTACTGTTTCAGCAACTTGTGCAGCATCGCCAGCACCTTGTTTTTGCTTCATTAACAGCATCAGAAATAACAGAAGTAAGAAGTTTTACAGCTCTTATCGCATCATCATTACCTGGAATGACATAATCAATGTCATCAGGATCACAGTTAGTATCAACCACTGCAACCACTGGAATACCAAGTTTTTTTGCTTCATTGACTGCAATCTTTTCTTTGCGTGGGTCAATAACAAACATCGCACCAGGAAGTTCTGGGAGATTTTTAACCCCACCTAAGAAACGTTCTAATTTTTTCTTTTTCGCCAAGAAGAATTGATTTTTTTCTTTTTTTAGTAAGTAAATCAAGAATACCTTCTTCTTCCATGCGTTCTAATTCAAACAAACGATCAATTCTAGTTTTGATGGTTTTTATAGTTTGTGAGCATACCACCCAACCATCTTTCATTGACAAAAAAATTCTCCACAACGTTCAGCTTCTTCTCTAATGCTTTCTTGTGCTTGTTTTTTTGTCCCAACAAATAAAATTGGCTTACCTGTTTCTACCACTTCACGAATAAAGTTGTAAGCCTCATTCATTAATTTAACTGTTTTTTTGCAAGTCAATGATATAAATACCATTTCTTTCCGCAAAAATGTAAGGCGCCATCTTAGGATTCCAGCGTCTTGTTTGATGACCAAAAATGTACCCTGCTTCTAATAATTGTTTTCATAGAAACGATAGACATTTCAGCACCTCCTCTCATTTTTGGATAAATTTTTTACCTCCGACTTTATCTTCTTTTTTTCAATTCCCAAGTTAAACTCAGGCTCCCTTGAAAAAAATCAAAAATCGTGTGTAATCGAACCGGTAGTATACTACCATATCTCTTCATAAAATTCAAGTACTCTAAAAAAATTCCTTACATTTCACTCAAAAGTTTACGCAAGGCCTCAAACTCTTCATTGGAAAGGCTAATCCCTTACCCATCTTGGAGTGATCTGCACTCCAAGAACGTAAATCAAAAACTCGGTGCATTATCAAACCATTTGACAATATTTAACTCTTTTTTTCCAACCACCCTTGTTCTCTGACAAAACACCAATACATTCTAAAAATTTCATAATTTTTTTCTGCCATAATCTCGCTCCTTTTTTTATCTCTATCATCATACAATATCTTATTTGAATTTTAAACAAGTCACTGCCATTTTCATTTTCTTATCTGCAAGTCTTGCCAAAAAAACGATGCCAAAAGTGAATACCTGGACTTTTTCATATCATAATAACCTAACATATAGCCTTTTTGATGACACGACTATCTTATCTGACCAATCCAATTCTTTAGGATTATCCATATAAAAGTAGCCTTCTACGTTATCAATTTTTCATATTTTTTTAAGACTTTTTTTCATCATTAGTTTTTAGACCAATCTTCCTAACACTGTCAAACACTAAAGTCCCTTTAGGAAATCTTTTTAGCAAGTTCAAGTACTAGTTTTTTTAACTTCCTCCCTATGAAAATAGTGAAATACACCAGCAGCAAAGAAAAACACACCATGACTGCCATCTACTTTATTCATCCATGAATAACCCTTTAAGTCACAAGCAAGATTAATTTCTCGTTCACCTGTCTTGGTAAGTTGATTGCGAATTGCTATAATATCTTCAAAATCTATATTAATCGTGTGACATAAACCATTATCAAAGCTCTTAGGGGTTTCATCCAAACCACAACCAAGATTTACTATAGTCGCTTGGGAATAAGTCTTTAAGTACGCTTTAATTTCCCACATAATATCCAACTGACGCATAGCAGCTTCAAGAGCGCCAAACTCATATAAAAAGAATCCTCCTTTTTTTCTAAATCAGGGAAAAATCATACGCCAACTTATCACACAAATCTCGGGCAAAAAGGGTCTTGATAAAGTTTTTGGAAATTTTTTCTGAACACATTTTTTTCTGCTATACAAGGAACAATTAAAGTTGCTTGAATTGTATTTTTCTCTATTACCATCCCATCCAATGGCATCATTACAACCTCCTTACAGTATCGTGCAGCAATTTTTTTAATAAAATATTTTTTTAAAAAAAGCTTGACAGGTATCTATGGTTATGATATTATCATCTTCGTTGAATGACAAGCGGGTGTGGCGGAATTGGCAGACGCACCAGACTTAGGATCTGGCGTTTCACGACGTGGGGGTTCAAGTCCCTTCACCCGCATATGCGGAAGTGGCTCAGTGGTAGAGCATCGCCTTGCCAAGGCGAGGGTCGCGAGTTCGAATCTCGTCTTCCGCTCTTTTTAAGCAGTGTACAGAGGTACACTGCTTTTTTTGTGCAACTATTAGACCTGAAGTAATTTCTATGGTATACTTAGCTCGGAAAATGATTGTTGCTCGAAAGGATGTGTTTATGGACACACTCAAATTTTTATGGAACCTTACAAGACCACATACACTCAGTGCTAGTATCATGCCTGTGCTTGTTGGTACTTTGTATGCCATTATTCTCACAAAAACCGTATCACTACCTTTATTTCTCGCAATGTTTATTGCCTGCATATTGATACAAATTGCAACCAACTTATTCAATGAATACTATGATTTTTAAAACAGGGCTTGATGATCAAAAATTCTGTAGGTATCAGTGGCGTCATTGTTCGTGGGGAAACCACGCCAGACTTCATCTTGCAATTAGCGATAGGGCTATATATTGTTGCTGGCGGACTCGGTGCCTTTATAGCATTTAAAAGCAGTTGGTTAATTCTTGGTATCGGTGCCTACTTTTATGCTTTTAGGTTACTTATATTGTGCTGGGCCATTACCTCTTTCTACAACACCCTTTGGAGAAGTTGTTGCAGGTTTGGTTATGGGCGAAGGAATTACGCTCATCAGTTTCTACATTCAGACCAATATGATCAACTGGCAAATTATCTTGCTCGCACTACCTTCAAGCTTACTAATCGCTCAAATTTTAACAGCAAACAATCTAAGAGATATGCAAAATGATCGAGAAAAAGGAAGAAAAACCCTTGTTATCCATCTCGGTAAACGACGCTCAATTATGTATATGACGGTCATTTTTCTACTTTGTTACCTGCTTTTTACCTATTTTTAGTCATTAGTTTAAACCTTTCTGCTTTTTATTCTTTTTAGCCTTAATTAGTGCTTATTTCTCAGTAATAGCCCTACGGACTTTTTTTAATAATTCTATTAAAAACACCTGAAAAGCTCATGCCTGCCATGCTCATGACAGCAAAAAAACAAGTGTTGTTTATCATCTTTTTCTTATTTTTGGGGCTTTGTATGACTTTAATCACTAAGGGATAAAAGAGTGGATTTGCTTAAAGCAAATCCACTCTTTTTATTTTTTCTTATTTAACTGAATCGTCTACTTTTTCCTCAAATTCAACCATTTCTTCATTTGAAGTGACATCTTGAATTTCTTCTCTAGTACTTTCATAGACAGACTCATCTATAATGCCCGCAATGGCTTGTTTCATCATCTCGATAATCAAACCATCTGCGATTTCAACATAGACGACTTCACCTTTAATTGCTCGAATATAGCCATTGATGCCACCTGCTGTGTGAACATGATCCCCACTTTTAAGGTTAGACAACATATCCTTTCTAAGGTTCATCTGTTTCTTTTTGTGGTCGAATCATCAAAAAAATAAAGCATTGCCATAATTGCAACCACATACAATACTGTCAATTGTGTTCCACTACCAAACATAACACTAACTCCCTTTCTATTGTTGAAAATATTGACTTAAAAAGTTTGCTTTGAAACTTTTGTAAGTATCTGTTTGAATGGCTTCCCTAACTTCCTTCATCAGTTGATTTAAAAAAATGGGTATTATGAATACTCAATAAGCGTAAACCAAAGCCCTCACCTGCTTTTTAAGAGATGCCTAATATAAGCTTTTGTATAATTTTTACAAGCATAACAATCGCAAGTTTCATCAAGGGGAGTAAAATCATCAAAATTCACTTTGTTTTTGATATTTTTTCTACCCTCTCTTGTCCAAAATGCGCCATGTCGTGCAATTCTTGTGCCTTGAACACAATCAAACATATCTATCCCATAACCAACACCTATCACTAAGTTATCAGGATTACCAACACCCATAAGATAGCGTGGTTTTAAACTCAGGTAAATAATCTGTCGTTGCCTCTAGCAAATGATACATCGTTTCATTGTCTTCACCAACACTCAAACCACCTATACCATACCCTGGCAAATCATTGTCAGTAATAGACCTAATACTTTCAATACGTAAGTCTTCATACATCCCACCTTGTACAATCCCAAAAAGCGCCTGACGCTCATTATGATGAGAAGCGATACAACGATCTAGCCATCTTTTGGTACGTTCCATAGAATTTTTTTGCATAATTTCTATCGGCCGGATAAAGGAATACATTCATCAAAGGCCATGATAATATCGGCCCCAAGAGCATTTTCAATTTCCATCACACGTTCTGGTGTAAATAGATGTTTGGAGCCATCTAAATGCGAAGAAAACAGTACACCCTCCTCCGTTATCTTACGTAAGTCTCCTAAGCTAAATACCTGAAAAACCACCACTGTCAGTGAGAATTGGTCTATCCCAATTCATAAAAAGCATGTAACCCACCAGCTTTTTAACCAATTCATACCCAGGTCTAAGATAAAGATGATAGGTATTAGACAATATGATTTGTGAATGTGCCGCCTTGAGTTCTTCAGGAGAAAGCATCTTGACGGTAGCTTGAGTCCCCACTGGCATAAAAGTTGGTGTCTCTATCTCACCATGAGGTGTCATCAAACGCCCTAGCCTCGCTTTTGAATCTGCTTCTTTATGGTCTAAATGATACTGGAACATTTTTCCCTCCTAGCGAATAAACATTGCATCTCCAAATGAAAAAAAACGATATTTTTCTTTAATAGCCTCTTCATAAGCACGCATAATGCTTTCTTTAGAAGCTAGCGCACTCACTAGCATCATCAAGGTTGACTCAGGTAAATGAAAATTTGTGATTAGGGCATCCACAATTTGCCAATCATAACCTGGATAAATAAAAATACCTGTCTCTCCTTTTATTGCTTGTAAAGTACCTTCACTGGCAGCACTCTCTAAAGCTCTTGCCGAAGTTGTCCCTACCGCAATAACACGTCTGCCCTCTTTTTTAGCAAGGTTAACAACTTCTGCTGTATCTTCCGGTATTTCAAAAATACTCTTTATGCATAACATGTTCAGTCACATCTTCTACCTTGACTGGTCTAAAGGTGCCCAACCCAACATGTAATAAAACATCTTTAATAATGACACCCTTGGCCTCTAATGCCTTAAAAATCTCCTCTGTAAAGTGTAGTCCTGCTGTCGGTGCTGCAGCAGAACCTTCTACCTTGGCATAAATTGTCTGATAGCGCTCTTTATCTTCTAAATTTTCTTTGATATAAGGTGGCAAAGGCATTTTACCTAAAGCATATAAGTGCTCATAAAATACACCATCATAATGAAATTGCACCAGACGTCCTGATTCTGTCTCTGACAAAAATACGACAAGTCATTCTATCAGAAAAAAATTAATTTCTGTGCCAACTTTTAGACGCTTACCGGGTCTGACCAAGGCTTCCCAGGTATCCTTTTGACCTTCTACTTGTTTTAAGTAATAAAACTTCCACTAAAAGCTTGTCCACCAATTTTTTTGACCGATCAACCGTGCTGGTAAAACTCTAGTATGATTACGGACAAGCACATCGCCCATTTTTCAGCTCTTCTATGATATCAGAAAACTGGCGATGATAAAAATGCCCATCTCGCTTATCCAAACAAAGTAATCTAGAAGAGGATCTTTCTAAAAGGGGACTTTGAGCAATTAATGCCTCTGGTAAATCATAATAAAAATCACTCGTTTTCATAACTTGACTCCTCAAATAACTTTTCCCCTTGGTAAGATGATTTAGGGTAAGGTAAACCTAAATGTTCATAAGCCTGTTTTGTGGCAACCCTACCCCTAGCGGTTCGGTTTAAAAAAACCCTGTTGCATCAAGTATGGTTCACAGACATCTTCTAAGGTTGTACTTTCCTCACTGACTGTTGCTGCTAAAGTTTCTAGTCCCACTGGTCCACCAGCATATTTTAAAATAATAGTTTCAAGGACTAACCTATCTATCTTATCAAGCCCTAGTTTATCGACTTCCAGTAAGCCCAATGCCTCATCAGCGACCGCTTTTGTAATCACACCATTACCTAAAACTTGAGCAACATCTCTTACTCGACGTAATAACCTATTGGCAATTCGTGGGGTACCACGTGAACGCCTAGCAATTTCTATCGCACCATCTTCTTCAATTAAGACATCTAAAAATACCCGCATTACGATTGATAATGGTTTTTAACTCATCTAAGGTATAAAACTCTAGACGTTCAATGACACCAAATCGATCTCTTAAAGGGAGGTCAACATACCGGCACGTGTCGTTGCCCCAATCAAAGTAAATGGTGCAATATCTACACGTAATGATCGGGCACTTGGGCCTTTTTCCGATAATAATATCCAAGGCAAAATCTTCCATCGCAGGATAGAGGACTTCTTCACACTCCGATTCAGGCGATGAATTTCATCAATAAACAAAACATCATGAGGTTCTAAATTGGTCAGTATTGCCGCCAAATCTCCTGGACGTTCTATTGCAGGGGCCTGAGGTAACTTTAATCCCCACATTCATCTCATTGGCAATAATATGAGAAAGTGTTGTCTTACCCAAGCCTGGTGGTCCATAAAGCAAGCAATGATCTAGGGCATCTCCTCGTACCTTTGCAGCTTGTACATAAATTTTTTAAGTTATTCTTTGCTTTTTCCTGCCCGATGTATTCATCAAACCCACGAGGGCGAATCATAGACCCTTCTTCTTTTTCACTTACCAATAATTCTGGAGAAATGATGCGCTCATCTATCATTTGTCATCACCCCTTTGCCAAACGTGCTAATGCTAATCTAAAGAGTACTTCCATCGATCCATCTACATTTTTCTAAGTCTTTTTATCACTAAGGTAATTTCCTTGTCCGTATAACCTAGCCCTTTTTAAGCCATCTGCCACATCATCAAGTACGCTATTTTTGTGGCTTACTAACCTCATCACCTCTGGTATTGATCGGATCAATTGCAAAATCAAAGTTTTTCTTTAATTTATCACTAAGCTCTACTATCAGTCTACTCGCTGTCTTTTTACCTACACTTGGTAATTTCGTTAAAAAGCTAAGATCTTCACCAATAATTGCTTGAATAACACTTACTGAAGAGGCCTTACTCAATATTTGCATGGCACTTTTTAGCCCCTACACCTGAAACACTAATCAGCGCTAAAAATAACTTCTTATCTAGAGGTTCTGAAAAACCAAATAATTCTATCGCATCCTCTCTGACATTTGTATAAATAGATAATTCAATCTCTTCTCCTAGTTCACCAATCTGATAGAAGGTATTCTCAGAGATATTGATTTCATACCCTATACCACCCACCATGACCAATAAGCTGTGAGGTGATTTTTTTCTTTAATTGTGCCTTTGATATAACCTATCATCTCTTCACCCTTTTCTCATATGAGCATGGCAAATCGCAATTGCCAGTGCATCAGCTGCATCATCTGGTTGAGGTGTTGTTTGTAAATTTAAAAACGTCTTTACCATATATTGCACCTGTTTTTTTCTGCACTGCCATAACCTACTAGCGCCTGTTTGACCTGCATTGGAGTGTATTCAGCAATTTTTTTAATTTCGCTCGCTCAGCTTGAAGCAATAAAAATACCTCTTGCTTGACCTACTGTAATGGCAGTTGTGGTGTTACGCCCAAAAAAATAGTTTTTTTCTACGGCAACTTCAGAAGGTTGAAATTTATCAATAATTTGCTCTACTGCATCAAAAATCATCACTAAACGCTTTGACATCTCTAAATTACTCGGTGTCTGCACTACACCATAAGCAATTGGACGTATGTGATTGCCTATCATGCTAATCACACCATAGCCAGTCGTTGCAGTACCTGGATCTAATCCAAGTATAACCATAGTCTACCTCCTAAAAAAACCCTTTCCATGTTAGCACAATAGTTTTTTTGCACAAGAAACCCTTGATTACAATAAAAAAAGACATCATCAGTTCTGATGATGTCCATACGTGCCTCGAGGCGGAATCGAACCACCGACACGAGGATTTTCAGTCCTCTGCTCTACCGACTGAGCTATCGAGGCCAACGACGCAGATGGGGCTCGAACCCACGACCTCCAGCGTGACAGGCTGGCATTCTAACCAACTGAACTACTGCGCCAATGACTCGTACGGGATTCGAACCCGTGAATGCCAGCGTGAAAGGCTGGTGAGTTAAGCCACTTCTCCAACGAGCCGCATGGACGTTGACGGGATCGAACCGCCGACCCTCTGCTTGTAAGGCAGATGCTCTCCCAGCTGAGCTAAACGTCCATTCGTGATTACCTTTGCTATTATACAGGTTTCCCAAAAATTTGTCAAGCATTTCACTAAAATATTTTTATATTCTTTTTTAAAAAAATATTATTTTTTTATCATTTTTTTATTGTTCTAAAGTTATTTTTTTATATCTTTTTAATATCAAACATACTCTCTTATGATATGACTTTATTGTACAAAAAAATAATAAAGTCCCGTATAGAAAAAAATACCACAAAATCAAAATAAAAGCATTTAGAAGTTATAGCATGTGTGTTTCAAGCATGCTCTAGCTCTAAATGCTTTTATAATATTATTCTATGGATAAATTATTTTTAGTGTTTTGCTAAAAAAACTTGAGATTTCACCCATCCCACGATAAACCTCATCATCTACGATTAGGCATGGCACAGAGGTGATATTATATTTTTTTCTATAAGCGTCATATTTTCCATAGCATCCTTTTTCCTCATAGACCACTTCTTTCATTTGTAAGAGACGCTTGGCTGTCGGACAATTTGGACAAGTTTTTCGTTGTCAATAACAAGATGCTTTGATCCTCTTTTCTTAAAAACTTCCACTTCTTCTAGAGTGTTGTTTTTAGGCTGATACAAGTACGTTTTGGGAATAACTTCATAAACTTTTCTTTCATCGTATTCTTGTCGTTTACCATCATTCCAATTTTTTATCGGACGATAATAGCCTGTAATACGACTATAAACTTCTGTTTCCTTAGCACAATGTGGACAGATTGGCACTTCCCCTGTCAAATAGCCATGCTCTGGACAAATCGAATAGGTTGGTGAAAAGGGTATAGTAAGGAAGTTCATAATTTTTCTGCAATGGTTTTTACGAGTTTTGCAGAAGATTCCCAGGAAGGCATTTTTTCTCCCAAGAAAGCATGGAACACCGTACCAGAAGTATAGAGAGTTTGTAAGCCATCTTGAATATCCAAAGCTTCAAAAATATCATCTGTATACCCTACAGGTAAGTGAGAACTATTGGTATAGTATGGTTTGTCTTCATTACTAGAAGCTGTAACAATATCAGGATAATATTTTTTATCATGCTTTGCTAAACGATAACTGGTAGATTCAGCAGGCGTTGCCTCTAAATTATACAAATCCCCATAAAAGCTCTTGATAATCAGAGAGTCTTTCTCGCATATGTGTTAAGACCTCTTTAGCAAATACTTGGGTTGCCTTATGGGTTAAATCTTTCTTTAGCCAAGGAGCATTTAAGCCAACCTCATTCATCCCTACCAAACCAATGGTAGAAAAATGATTGGTAAAGCTACCCAAATAGCGCTTTGTATAAGGATAAAGTCCCTCATCTAATAGTTTTGAAAGCACCTCTTTTTTACTTTCAAAGAGCGAGCAGAAATATCCATCATCTGATCTAGTCGCTGATAGAACTCTTCTTTGGTTTTTTTGATTTATAAGCAATACGTGGCAGATTGATGGTAACGACACCAATAGAGCCTGTACTCTCTCCACTACCAAAATACCCCCCTGATTTTTTTCTTAATTCCCGTAAATCAAGACGTAAACGGCAACACATACTGCGTACATCACTTGGTTCCATATCACTATTAATATAATTAGAAAAAAATATGGTGTGCCATATTTTTGCCGTCATTTCAAAAAAAGCAGACGGTTGTTTTTCTTTATCTGACCAATCAAAATCTTTGGTAATAGAATAGGTTGGAATAGGGTACTGAAAACCTCTTCCTTGGGCATCACCTTCAATCATCGTTTCAATAAAAGCTTTATTGATCATATCCATTTCTTTTTGACAATCGGCATAGGTATAATCCTGTTCCTTACCGCCCACTAAAGCTTTTTCTTTTGCCAAATCATTCGGCACAATCCAATCAAAAGTTACATTAGAAAATGGTGATTGGGTTCCCCAACGACTAGGGTATTCACACCATAAATAAAAGATTCTATGCATTGTTTCACTTCTCTATAAGTCAACTGGTCGGCACGAACAAAAAGGTGCTAAATATGTATCAAAAGAAGAAAAATGCTTGCGCACCTGCCCATTCATTTTGCATAATACCCAAGAAATTGACCATTTGATTACATAAAGTTGAAAGGTGTTTTGCTGGTGCTGAGGTAATTTTACCTGATACACCTCCTAAACCTTCTTTAATCAATTGCTTTAAAGACCAGCCAGCACAATAGCCTGTTAGCATCGATAAATCATGTAAATGTATATCTGCCATCTTATGTGCGTTTCTGACTTCTTCATCATAGACTTCACTCAGCCAATAATTTGCTGTCATAGCACCAGAATTAGATAAAATCAAGCCCCCAACAGAATAAGTTACTGTAGAATTTTTCTTTAACACGCCAATCATCAATATTGAGGTAATTATTTACTACTGTCTTATAATCAAGCAAGGTATCTGCAACATGACGCAATTTCTCTCTTTGCTTGCGATACAATATATAGGCTTTAGCAACTTCACTATAACCTGAACGACTAAGTACACTTTCTACACTATCTTGGATGCTTTCAACTTCTATAATGTCATTTCTAACTTTTGGGGCAAAATCTGCTGTTACTTTAAGGGCAATAAACTCTAAAACATTATCTGTATAAGGTACTTTTGTCGCTTCAAATGCTTTTTTAATAGCATTTATGATTCTTTCAATCTGAAAAGGTACGACTTCGCCACTACGTTTTAGAACTGTATACATGCCTTTCCTCCTTAATTTTAAACTATCCTCTAAAAAAATAAGATAGCAAGTCTTTGCTTGCTATCATTATTTTTTTATGCTTCTTGATTATTTTTCATGATCAGCTGTATCCAATGCTTCTTCTAGTGCATCAATACCTGCTGTTTCATAAAGTTCATTTTCACTTTCACTTGGATCACTAATAAATTCATAGCAATCAGAAGCATTATCTTCCCAAAGACGTTCTTTCTTTTTTTCTTGTTAAAGAAATATAGGGCTGCACCAGCTATTGCACCGAGCACAAGCAAGCAAGTTAGCTTTTTGCCTTTACCTCTCAATGGGCATAGTGGACAACTTTTTTTACTTAAGCGTTCTGGTACAACAAACTCAGGTAATTCTACACGTTTTTAATTGATTGGCAACATCAAAATCTTGCCATTTTTTTAAGGCAATTTTATTGAGACGACTAGCCTCCTGAGCTGTTTTTTGTTGCATTTTTTGTAAAGCTTTTACCTGTGCTTCAAAATTTTGATTAAACATCATCTTCATCCTTCCTCATCTAATTGAAAAAAATGCTATACCAACAGCGCCTAATCCAATATGACAAGAAACTACACTACCAATCTCTTGCCATGACGCTTCGTCAGTTTCAATTCCACGTTCTTGCAGCAATGTTTTAAGCTGTTCGCTACTTTCTCTTCTATCATTGTAACCAAAAGAAGCATAAAGCTTTTTTTGAAGGGTCAATTTTTTTGGCAACAATATCCGCTAAGCGAATCAAAGCTTTATTTTCTTTACTTCCTCTTACCTTATCATACCCTTCAATGACACCTTCTTCAAGTCTTAAAATCGGCTTGATATTGAGTATCGAACCCACGAGATAGCTCGCCTTACCGATACGTCCACCTTTTTCTAAATTATCTAAGGAATCAAGCAGAAAATACAAGCTTGTTTTTTTAGGTATTTCAACAATTGCTTGTTGAATTTTAGCCATTGGTGCCTTTTCATTAATTAACTTTGCAAGATAATGCACAAAATTACCAAGACCCATCGTTGCTGTTAAACTATCAACCACAGTAACCTTAACCTTGTCTGCAATCATTTGACTTGCTATCCTTGCACTATCTACAGTGCCACTCAAGGTTTTGGCCAAATGGACCGATATAATTTCCTCAAAGCCTTCTTCTGCAAGTTTTTGATAGGTTTCTAAAAAAACACCTGGCGAAATTTGAGAAGTTGTTGGTAGGGTCTTACAAGTTTTCAAATACTCATAAAATTCTTGATTACTGATATCTATGCGATCTAAATAGCTTTTATCTTCAAAATGAACTGTAAGAGGAACAACAACTATGCCTAAACGATCAGCTATTTCACTAGGAATATCCGCTGTGCTATCTGTCACTATTACAATTTTAGACACAATCTCCCTACTTTCCTTTTATTCTGCTGAGAGCATAACATGATAGACTTCCTGTCCACCATAATGAAGCTCAAACTCTAAATCAGGATAACTTTCCTCTAACTTTTCTAAAATAGTTTGACCTTCATCTTTAGTTTCTACACCTGTATAAACAGTGACAAATTCTTTGCCTTCCTCTTCTACTAGGCTCATCATTTTGTCCAAACTTTCCATTAATGTTGACACAGAAGCTACAATTTTTCCATTATAAATTGCCAAAAAGTCTCCTGTAGTAATTTCCACTTCGCCAATCTTAGTATCTCTAATTGCCTTGGTTACTTCACCAGTAGAAACCAAATCAAGCATTTCATTCATCATCTCGACATTTTTCTTCAAGTGTAACTGTCTCTTTAAAATTCATCATAGCGCAGATACCTTGAGGAAGATATTTTGTTGGTAAAACGGCAATTGATAAATCTTGACGAATATTTTTTGCCTGTTCAGCACTCAAAATGACATTCTTATTATTTGGCAGAATAACAATATTATCTGCATCAACCTCATCAATCGCTTTTAAGAAATCTTCCGTGCTAGGATTCATGGTTTGTCCCCCAGCAATAATATGGTCAACACCCATACTCTTAAAAATTTCTGCTAAGCCCTCGCCACTACATACAGCGATAACGGAGTAAGCCTTATGCGCCGCTTTTTGTCTCTTCAAGCTGAGCTTTTTTTCTTGCAAGAGTCTGTTTTGTGTCTTCATGTTATTGATTTTAATATCATCAAGTTCACCAAACTGACTACAAAATTCCATCGCACCACCAGGATTGTTGGTATGGACATGGATTTTCACCGTAGGATGAACATAAATCACTAGGGTGCAATCACCCTTATCAAGAAGATAATTTTTTATTTTTTCAGTAGGATCTTCTGAAACGCCCTGAATTAAAAAAACTCAGTGCAATACTGAAAAACAATATCATCTGGATTGACAAAAAAAGTGATTAAAAGACTCATCTAAATCCACATCTAGACTGACTTCTTTTTCTTCACTGACATCTTCTCCTAGATAAGCTAGCTTCATCCCTTCTACAAAAAAATAAAAAGCCTTGCCCTCCTGCATCAACAACACCAGCCTGTTTTTAAGACAGGTAATAACTCCAGTGTATTTTTCTAAGCTTTTTATAGCCTGCTTTTAGATAGAGATCAAAAAGATCAAGCAAAGTACCATTTTCTTCATCAAAGTCTTCAACAGCCTCATAGGCTTCACGGACAACAGTCAGAATGGTCCCCTCCATGGGGTTAGTCACTGCTTGATAAGCTTTTTGAGATCCTCCAAAAAACCTTTTTTTACTGCTTTAACACCAGCACAATCTTCATCTTTTTAAGGCTTCAACAAAAACCTGCTAAAACCTGAGATAAAATAACCCCTGAGTTTCCTCTTGCGCCCATTAAAGCACCATAGGAAACTTTTTCACTCACATTTTTTTAAGGTTTTTTTGTTCCTCAATTTGATGAATAAATCGTGCTGAATGAATTGTCATTGACATATTCGTTCCTGTATCGCCATCAGGCACAGGGAAAAACATTTAAAATTATCTACTATTGTTTTTTTATTACTAAGATGATTGGCACCTGAAAAAAATCATTCTCGCCAATAATTCTCCTGTAATACATTGTTCCTTTAGCATAATTGCCTCCTAAATAGATGCTATCATCTAAAAAAATGAGGTAAACCCTCTTATAGAATAAGATAACCTATTTTTATGGGTTGGTGCAAATAGTTTTTAATAATATTCGTTGAAATACACACCCATATCTTGATGAAGCCCAGTGAAATAATTTCTAAAAAAATTGCCAATTTTTCCTCTTGTTTTACCCATTTTGGCGAAATTTTTTTCATAAGGTAGGCGCCCAAAAACCATTTTTAGTCAATACTTCTTGCTCAATTACAAAGCTCACTTCATCTTCATTTATCACACTAACCTCTGAAACTTCCTCTGCTAGATAAATGTAGGTTGTCTCTTTCTTATTACTTAATCCAAAAAAATAAAGGCTTTTTTCAGCTTGGCATAGTGGTATTAGCCATTTATCTAAAAGCAATCAGCTTTGCCATCATAAATGGTTCGAGACTCACATGAGTCTTATCTACATTTCGATGAAATGCTAATGGCTCATTTTGTGGTGCTGACCATTGGAAATGAGAAACTTGAGAGGCATGAGAACGAACAAAATGCAAGAGCGCTCGCCTTGCTTCTTCATCTAGATACTGACATTCTCTAATCATAAAATTTTTCTGCTATCGTATAAAAAAATATAGCCTGCACAAAGGCCATCTCGCCAATAAGCATAAGCCCATCCACCTTCTAAAAAGCACATCTTGGCAAAGAGCGTCAAAATGTCTGTCTGTTCGACATAATGCTAACGTATTATTCTCTTGACTTTTTTTGATAAACCATTCTAATTGATAATGGTAGTTTTTTTCTTTGAGATTAATTGGTTTAAATTCACCTTGCTTTTTCAACTTTTTCCAATTCATTCATAGGCAGATTCATCTGATAGTGAAAAATCAATAAAAGTATAGCCAAAGTGATAATAAAAACCTGCCTCAAAAGGCATAAGTAGGAGAAAAATCATACCCCGCTTTTTGCAAAATGTTCTGCTTCTAACATCAAAAAGCTTGGCTAGCTTTCTCATCTCTTGCCTCAGGCAAGACATCTACGCCTACGATATAAGCACCTTGATAAAACTCACCATTTTTTTCTAAGGTTTGATGAATTAACTGTAAACTTGCATAAATTTTTCCATCTAAACCTATCGCCACAAGGCATTCCTTGTGGCGATAATAATGGAAAAAAATACCAATCTCTGAAACATTCACTATCTCGATGAAAAGCATATTGCCATAAATGTTTCACTTGATCAGTTTCAGATAGCTTAGCAAAGCGCACTTGATAGTTCTTAGCCATTAATATAGACCCTCTATATTTTCGCAATAAATAATCTGGATAGTAACTTTCTTTCGCTTTTTTTAAGCCTGGTAAGCCCATATCTTCCTCACGATTAACATAAGTAATATCCTGCCAAAAAAATAATTAAGATAGTCTTGATTGATAACAGGATAAAGACCCCTATATTCTGGAAAAGCCTTTTCTATATGAATGACTACGGTATCCTCATTTACCTTTTTCACCCATAGTAAAAGCCACTATCTTACCACCAACACGAATAAAAACCACCCTTAAAGTCAAGATCTTTACTATTGGTGAGCGCATTGTATACCGCCTCACGCTCAGCCAAAAGCCCATCATCCAAGCTATCTTCTAAGTAACGTTTACCATACCATCGTTCTAAAAAGTCTAACGCTTCATAAGCGGTTGCTTCAGTCATTTCTTCAAATTTGTAATCAGGATGATCACTTTTTAAAAGCATTGATATGATTACGCTTTTTAGAATACTTACGGCCTGCTAAAAGTACGTAAATTTTCACCCAAATAAATATAGTCTGCAATATCTGGTTCTAAGGTATAGTCAAACATATTTGGGAAGCTAATATCAAATTTCTTTTTTTCTGACTCAGTAATTGCACGTACAACTAAAGTTTTTCTGTCTTGAGCGATAATCATTAATCACATCTTCAACAGCATGCTTAAAAAGATGACTATCCTGTTCTAAACCATAAGGCGGTAAAATCCAACTTGCCTCAAAAGCATTTGGTTCAATCACTAAATGATTGTTAACCACTGCCCAACGTACAGCATAGCTTTTGCGCCACATATAGAGATTTGTAAAAGTTGCTTCAGAATTTTTGATTTGTAATATTATTTAAAAAAATGATCCAAAATTGGCTTATCAGTCAATTGAATTTGCTTATAACCTAGCATCCAAGCCATCACCTCAAAAATATTAAAGATTATAGTATAAATTATTTGTTGAATAAACCGGTTCGCTTGTCGTATCAATACCCAACTTACCAAAAAAATATCTCTTCTGTATGTGGAAGAATTGTTGTTGAATGCGCACGTAAATTTCGAAGTTTATCCAGTTCATTTAAACAAGCCATTGCCATAGGATTGGTCACTGCACAAATAGATAAGGTCGTCATCAACTCTTCACAATTTAAATTTGGTTTTTTTACAAGATAAGTGCTCTCTTTTGAGTTTTAAAAATAGGTTCCAAAATCACTGGTGAAATCAAGTGCATCTCATCTGGTACCCCTGCTAGAGTTTTTCAAGGCATTCATTAAAAAGTGCTGCTCCTGCACTCATAAATTTAGATTGTTTACCTGTTATCATTTGACCATCATCTAGTTCCAAAGCCATAGCACGATAGTTGACGTCTTCAGCCACTTCTTGATGTCTTTTACGTAGTTCCTCTGCTGCCTTATGTGCATAAATGGTGACTTTTCTATCTTCTGGTTTAAGATTCATCTCTTCCATCAATAAACGTGCTCGTTCAAAGGTTTCATAATCAACTTGACCTTTTTTTATAATCACAAGCTGTTTTAAAAATAGCGTCTGATAATTTCTTGTAAAGACGCCTCACGAACCACTTCATCATCAATAATACCAAAGCCAACACGATTCACACCCATATCAGTTGGGGATTTATAAATAGAGGGTTGATTGGTAATTTTTTCAATGATTCTTTTTAATAGGGGAAAAGCCTCAATGTCACGATTATAATTCACGGTCACTTCATTATAAGCTTCCATATGAAAAACTATCGATCATATTAACATCTTTTAAATCTACCGTTGCTGACTCATAAGCCACATTGAGAGGATGTTTTAGCGGCACATTCCATACTGGAAAGGTCTCAAACTTTGAATATCCTGCTATATTTCCTCTTTTGGCTTCATGGTAAAGTTGACTAAGACAAGTCGCTAATTTTCCACTGCCAGGTCCAGGTCCAGTGACAACAACAATCGGCTTTGTTGTTTCGATATAGCTATTTTGACCATAGCCTTCTTCACTAACGATGACATTAACATCCAAAGGATACCCCTTTGTAGCCTGATGTTCATATACCCTAATCCCTCTGCGTTTTAACTTTTCACAAAAATTGAAGCTGCTGGTTGTAGAATGGTATCGTGTCAAAACAACGCTATTGACACTCAAGCCTCTCTCCCTCAAATCATCAATCAAACGCAAGACATCCATATCATAGGTAATCCCATAATCGCCTCTCACCTTATTTTTTTCAATGTCCTCTGCATAAATACAAATGACAATTTCCAATTGTGATTTTAAACGTTCTAATAATTTAATTTTTCGCATCTTTATCATAACCTGGAAGAACTCTTGCGGCGTGTAAGTCACCCATAAGTTTTTCCACCAAATTCTAAATAGAGTTTATCGTAATGATGAACTCTCTCTAAAATAAATTCAGACTGTTCTTTTAGATACTTTTCTGAATCAAAACCGATCTTCACAACAAACCTCCAAATTTTTTTCAAATTTTTTTCTTGCATTATTTAGCCATATCTACTATAATAACCTTCCAAGATTAGTTAAAATGCAAAAATAAATCTTTTAAGTGATTTATTTTTGATTAACCTTATTAATCTTGAAAACACAATGCATTATTATATCATTTTTTTAGCAAAAAAATGAAAAAGCTTTCTAGTTGATTTTTTTACTTTAAATGAGGTACAATGTTTCTTGTAAGGGCAGTTAGCTCAGTTGGTTAGAGTATCTGCTTGACATGCAGGGGGTCGTTGGTTCGAGTCCAATATCGCTCATTTTTTGAGCCTTATATAGGCTCTTTTTTTATGTTATTTTTTATTTCTGGTAATTTAAAACGACAAGCTATTATTTATCATAGCTATATAATGATCAAAATGACTGCACGAAAAAAAGCCATTGTTTTTCTTGATTTTTTAGAAAACAATGGCTTTTTACTCATTATCTTTCTACTTTTTAGTCTCTCAACACGTTTTTTTGTCTCATCATCTTCAATGTAAGCTTCGTTTAGCACTTCAATAGTATGCTTAACTTTTGCTTGTCCACCAAAAACGTTTTTGTCCATCGGATAGTTGCATCATACAAGAACCACAACCGGTCACAATGGTATCCGCCTGAGTTTTTTTGATATCTTCAAACTTCTCATTTTGAATATCCATAGACAAATCATAGTGCGTCAAACTGAAAGAACCTGCACTACCACAGCAACGATTAGGTCTTGCCATTTCTACAAAGTCCACATCTGGCAAGCTCTTGAGAATATTTCTAGGTTCTTCTATGACGCCAATACCTCTTCTTAAGTGGCAAGGATCATGATAGGTCATAATTTCATGTGTGGTATGAAGTGAGGAAAGATCAGGTTTAACGACATTCATTAAGAAATCGCTCCAATCACGTACCTTACTTGAAACTCGCTTTGCCATTTCATAGTATTTACTACCTTCTAATAAATCAAGATAGTGTTCCTTTAAAGATAGGGCACAAGAGCCACAAACCGTTAAGATATAATCTACCTCTAGCTTATCAAAAAGTTTAACATGATCAATTGCCATTGCCTTTTGCCATTTCTTGATGGCCATGAGACAAAAATAGGTGTCCCACAACAATGTTGTCCCTTAGGCACAATGACTTCCACATTATTATGTGCCATGATATTCATAAAAGCTTTAGAGATATTATCATAGATATAATTCGCTGAACAGCCAGTAAAATAAGCGACCTTATATTTCACAGGACCCAAAGGCTTACTCACCTCTGAAACTGTTTTTCTAAATGGCTTATCTGCTAAATCTGGTACGATACGCTTCATATCTAAACCAAACGGAAAACGTGGGGTGTAACCGCCACTTTCTTTTTCTTTCTTAAAAAAACAACACCTTGGAAAGTGCTACCTAATTGCATTCCTGTATCCATTAAAAATGGACGATCTACAACATTGAAGATAACTTTTTTTAGTGGGTGCATCCCTTGCTGTCTCACAACAGCTGCACGACCCGCTAAAACAATTTTATCAATTTCTACCCCACATGGGCAGATTTCATTACATGCACGACAAGTCAGACAATGTTCCAAATGATGTTTCAAACCTTTTTTTCATCACCTGTAATTAAGCCGTTTAAAAGTGCTTGAACTAACTTAATCTTACCTCTTGCGACACTACCTTCTTCTTTTGTTTCAAAATAAATTGGACAAACTTCTTGGCAGTTACCACATGCCATACATTTCATGACTTCATCTTCAATGAACTTCACATCATCAAACAAGCCCATCGTTTACTCCCCCTTAAAGATGAAATGATCAGGATTAAACATATATGTTGGATCAAAAGCTTCTTTTACTGCTTTTAAAAGTTTCTAGTCCAGCCTCTCCAAACTGATCTATCATATATTTTTGACTTACCGATACCGATACCATGTTCTCCTGATAAAGTGCCTCCCATTTCTAGGGCTGTGGCAAAAAAATTTCATCAATCGCTTAGCGTACACGACTCATTTCTTCTTCATCACGAGAATCAGTTAAGATAGTTGGATGAAGATTACCATCTCAACATGGCCAAAAGTACCAATTTGCAATTTATATTTTTTCTGCAATTTCTTCTAAGCGCACCAACATATCAGGAATACGATTTCTTGGTACTGTTGCATCTTCTAAAACAGTTGTTGGCTTGACTCGAGCTAGTGCTGGGAGCGCTGCACGTCGTCCTGCAAGAAGTTGCGCTCTTTCCTCTTCTGTCTTCGCTTGTTTGATAATTGTTGCACCATTTTTTCTCACATTGTTCAATTACTTTTTTGGAAGTCATTTTTCAACTTCAGACAAGACACTACCATCAACTTCAATCAAAAAGCATAACCTTTTTGATCTACTGGTAAAGCCGATTGGTTTATAGTCTTCTACCACTTGCATGGTCACTTGATCCAAAAAGTTCCATGGTTGCAGGAATAACTTTAGCACCAATGATACCATTAATCGCATAACCTGCATCTTTTAGAGACGCAAAAAGTCGCAGTCATTGTCTTGTGATATTCTGGAAGTGGAACGAGGTTTAACAAGAATTTTTTTGTTAAAATACCCAAAGTCCCTTCGGCACCACAAATAAGCTTAGTCAAATCATAACCTGCTACATTCTTAACAGATTTACCACCAAAGGTAACAACATTACCATCAGCCTTAACCATTTCTACGCCTATAACATAGTCTTTTTGTCACACCATATTTTTAGACCACGAAGCCCACCAGAAGACTCACTGACAGAGCCTCCCATAGTAGCTGTATTAACAGTACCTGGATCTGGTGGATAAAGTAAGCCATATGGACTCACTGCATCAATTAAAGAACGAATGACCACACCAGGTTCTACGGTTGCTGTCATGTTTTTCAACATCAATTTCTAAGATGTTATTCATTCTAGTTGTTACAAGAACAATTCCCTTACGAAGTGGTATTGTTCCACCAGAAAGATTGGTGCCAGCACCTCTTGTATAAATATGCAAACCTTCACGCTTTGCTAATTTAACAATGCCAACAACCTCTTCTCTTGAGCCTGGTAGGACAACAACATCAGGAAGAACTTGAGGTTGATCTGGTGTCCCATCATAAGAATAGGTCAAAAGCTCTGCCATATCCACTTTTAATGTTTTCTTTCCCAACAATTGCACTTAATTCTTCGATAACCTTTTTCTAGCATTTTGCTTCCTCCTTAGCATAGTACTAGCACAAATATCATTCTAAAGGTAGTTGCAGACGTGACTTTAAGCGAATCAATTCTTTTGAAGTTAACGGTCTATATTGTCCTTTGTCAATATTTTTAAGCACAATACGATCAACTTCTATTCTTTTTAGAAAAATTACCGGAAAACCTACTGTTTCAAACATCCGTCTCACTTGACGTTTCTTACCCTCATGGATAGTGATTTCCACAAGCGTTTTTTTCTGTGCCGTCTTTCGACTATACTAACTTTTAGCTGGTGCTGTTAGCCCATCTTCTAGCTTCACACCCGTCTCCAGTGTACGGATTGCTCTTGGTGTAAGCTCTCCTTGAACAATAACACGGTAAGTTTTTTTCACTTCAAACTTTGGATGTGTCAAACGAAAAGCAAACTCTCCATCATTAGTCAAAAAGAGTAAACCCTCAGTATCCCTATCCAACCTACCAACAGGATTTACTTTTGCCTTTTAGTTCAGGCAATAAATCAAAAATAGTAGGTCTGCCTTCAGGGTCATACGCTGTTGTCAGATAGCCCTCGGGTTTAAAAACATATAATAGTATTTTTCTTCAGGTAATTGTATTTTTCCTTTTTACTTTTACAATATCCTTTGAAGGATCAATACGATGTCCTAAACTCGTGATTTTTTTCTCCATTGACTTCAACAACACCCTCTAAAATTAATGCCTCACTTTTTCTACGAGAGCGACTCCACAACTTGCCATATATTTGTGTAGCTTTTTCTTGCATATATTCCACCTTCTGTCTTAGTATACTAAGTCAAAAATTTTTCTGTCTATTCAAAATCTTTTTATATTTTTTTAATCATTTCATCCAATTCATATATAAATATAGCTTTTTTAGAAATTAATAATACTAAATATATCTTTCTTAGGTATGATTAGCTTGTTCTTCCTTAACAAAAAGAGTCTATCAATGATAGACTCTTTTTATTAAGTTAATAACTCTTAGTACCAACCTCTGAGCTTCATAACTTCTGCAATTTTTCTTAATAGAATGCATGTAAGCTGCTTCACGGAAGGTTACATTATATTCTTCTTTGATTGCCCAAAAGTGCATTGAAAGCGTTAACCATTGCGATTTCTTCTTTTTCTGCTACTTCTTCATTGCTCCAATAGTAGCCATAGAGGTTTTGTACCCATTCAAAGTAAGAAACGGTAACACCACCAGCATTTGAAAGGATGTCTGGAACAATTGTAACACCTTTAGCTGTAAGGATTTTTTCACCTTCAGTTGTTGTAGGACCGTTACCAGCTTCAACAATAAGCTTTGTTTTGATAACATTTGCAACATCTTCTGTGATGGAGTTTTCAAGAGCAGCTGGGATTAATACGTCTACATCCAATGCCCAGAATTCTTCCATAGTGATGTTTTTTTGCACCTGGCAAATCATAAAGTGTACGATTTTTTCTTTTTCTGCTAATAAATCAGCATATTTTTAAACCATTTTCATTGTAAACAACATAGGTACCATGGGTTGGATCCCATTCTGATACAGCAATAACAGTACCGCCAAGTCTTTCAATGTTTTCAACTGTCCAGCTACCAACATTACCAAAACCTTGAACAGCAACTTTTGCTTTTGCTAAATCAATACCAAGTTTCTTACAAGCTTCACGGGTAACAACACTGATACCATAACCCGTTGCATCGTCTCTACCAAGAGAACCTGCAAAAGCTACTGGCTTACCTGTGAAAGTTCCTAGTGAAAGTTGATCTCCTGTAAGTCTGCAGTATTCATCAGTCATCCAGCTCATGATCTTACCATTTGTACCAACATCAGGAGCAGGAACGTCAATCTTTTCACCTAGGTATTTGTAAAGACCTCTTACATAACCACGTGAAAGTTGTTCTAATTCATTATCAGACATAGTAAGTGGATCGCAGATAACGCCACCTTTACCACCACCATAAGGGATACCAGTGATAGAACATTTGAATGTCATCCAAATAGAAAGCGCTTTTTACTTCGTCAACGTGTACGCCTGGATTAAAACGAATACCACCTTTAGCAGGACCTACTGCATCGCAGTGAGCAGAACGCCAGCCTTTGAACATACGCAAAGTACCATCGTCCATGCGAACAGGAATTGTAATTTCAATACATCTTTTTGGTTCTTTGAGAAGTTCATAGACTTCTGGTGCAAGTTGTAACTTGTCACATGCAGTTTTTACTTGAGCCTGCGCTCTAATGAGAGGATTATTCGCTTCATTAACCATAATGACAGCCTCCTAAAAAAATAAATAAAAAAATTTTTTTATAGTATCTATCTCTATTGAGATACTTGCGATTAGGCAAAAAAATTTTGCCCTTCCGACGTTTTTAGGATAGTCTAGTTTCCTACATTTGTCAAGGCTAATTGATTGAGTTTTCTCAAAAAAACAAAAAAAACGTCTCATTATCAATAGTAGCTATTAAAAATTTAGCATAAAAACAAGCCTTTTGAGAGAATAACACATTCTCCCAAAAGGCTACCACTATTATATCATAAACCAGGTATAATAAATTCCCAAGGCACCAATACCTATAATCAAATACGCTGAAACCAAAGAAACTTTCGATGTCACCTGTCTGACCTTATTAGATAGTAACACCAAGAAGCCACTAATAATGGTAACAAAATAAGCAACACTAATCCAAATCTTATAGTCATAGGTATCAGCAGGTGTACGCCCTTTCCACAAAATGATGACCAAGGCCACCATGATGAGTGCTAAAGAACTATAATCGTACTTACGACCTTTGTTCTTTAAAGCCATGGTCTCTTGCTCGATGAGCGCATTTTTCTCTTGTCTCTTTTTAGAGTCCCCTGAGGCCCATACAAGGGTTTCTTTTTTACCTGTACGTGATTTTTTTGCCATTATGATTCCTCTCTTTGCCAGTGATAAAATAACGCTAGCAATTTTTTGCCATCGTCTCTTGTAAAAATAATTCTATCTTTATATCGCCCTGCATAAACCTGATAACTGCTTGCATAGACTCGTTTATCTGATACAAAGGCATAAAATACCTTTCCTCTAGGCACGCCATCTTCACTTTCTCCAACAATGCCAGTAGTTGCAATCGCATAATTAGCCTTTGATAGTTTCTTTTGCTCCTTGTGCCATCTCTATGGCAACTGCTTCTGAGTAAACAGTGTGTTTTTTTAATGTTTCTTCCTTCACACCTAAAATTGATTTTTTAGTTCAACATCGTAAGTACAAAAACAACCCTTATAAACTTTAGAAGCACCATCAATAGCAGTCAATAAACTAGAAAGTAGGCCACCTGTACAACTTTCAGCAAAGACAAGCGTCTTATTTTTTTCTGAGTGAAGTCACTAACTAACCAAGAAGCACTATTTTCATCACCTTTTTGATAAGGTATGCCAACTAAAATTTTTAAAATAGCTTCTTCTGTATTTTTTAAGAGTGTAAGCGTATTGTCTCCATCATTACTGCGAGCAGTTAATTTCACAGTCACCATATCTCCCTTAGCATAAGGTGCGATTCGTGGATTTTTTGTCTCAGTCATTAAAGTATAGAGCCTATCTTCAAGTTCTGCTTCACCAATACCGAAAAATGCAAAAAAATGCTCTTGAATTTCCACTTGATTATGCTTTAATCTAGGCAACACTTCATTTTCAAAAACCCATCTCATTTCGTGAGGTGGACCAGGCAAAAGAATGATAATTTTACCCTCGTGTTCCAGATAAGAACCAACTGCCAAGCCCACTTCATTTTTGAAGTGCTTGAGCACCCTCCAATATATAAGCTTGGCGAATATTATTTGGTGTTTGCTCTAACTGATTTTTTTAAAAAAAGCATCTATCGCTTGTTTACCTTTTAAGTCAATCACCAATTCCTTCCCCAAGGCCTTAGCAACTGCTTCTCTTGTCATATCATCATAGGTTGGACCGAGTCCGCCAGAAAAGATAATAATATCACTTTTTTTATAAGTGTCTAAAAAAAGCGCTTACCAATATGGCTTCATCATCACCTAAGATGTGGTGTGCCCTTAGTTCTATCCCTAATTTATGACATTCTTTTTGCTAAAAATGCTGTATTAAGATTAATCACATCACCATCTAAAAGCTCTGTTCCTATGGCAAACAATTCACCTATCATAGCTTTTTCCTCCAAAAAAATGGCGATTGCCTAAGCAACCACCATTTCATCTCAGTTTATTAAAAAAATTCTTCCTACTACGATTTAAAAAAATCAGGAATACGAACATCACTTGCATAATTAGCACTTGTCGTCTTTTTTTACGTGGTTTTTTCTTGAGGCTCATCAAGAACATGATCAACACGTTCAAATCCTGTTGCAATAACGGTTACTTTAATCTCATCTTTAGCATCTGGATCATTGATTGCCCCAAAAATAACATCTGCATCATTGCCCGCAGCTTCATAAATAAAGTCTGCTGCTGCTTGTGCTTCCAATAAAAGTAAGATTTTTCTCCTGAAATATTGATAAGGATTGCTCTTGCACCTTCCATAGAGGTTTCTAGCAACGGAGAGGAAATCGCAGCTTTTGCTGCAGTCACCGCTCTGTTTTCGCCCTTACCATAACCTACACCCATAAGTGCTGTACCAGTATTGGCCATAGTTGAACGTACGTCAGCAAAGTCAAGATTAATCATAGCTACCTTAGTAATGGTATCTGAAATACCTTGAACCCCTTGACGCAAGACATCATCTGCTGTTGCAAAAGCTTCTTCAAGTGTTGTTTCTGCACTTGTAATATCAAGCAATTTATCATTTGGAATGGTCACAAGAGAATCAACCTTCTCTGTCATCACTTCAATCCCATTAAGGGCTTGTTGCATACGTCTTCTACCTTCAAATTTAAAAGGTTTAGTCACAACACCAATTGTAAGTGCACCCAAACTTTTAGCAATTTCAGCAACGACCGGTGCAGCCCCTGTTCCTGTTCCTCCGCCCATACCAGCAGTCACAAAAACCAAATCAGCACCTTCTAGGGCTTGGGCAATTTCTTCTCGGCTCTCTTCAGCAGCTCGTTGTCCAACATCAGGGTTACCGCCAGCGCCTAGACCTTTAGTTAATTTACCCCCAATTTGAATTGCTTTATCCGCGTGAGATCGCGCAATAACTTGGGCATCAGTATTTGCTATAATAAACTCTACACCCTCGACTTTGGCTTCGATCATGCGCTCTACAGCATTACCGCCACCGCCACCAACGCCAATGACTTTTTATCACTGCCCCATTTTTTTAATGCGTTCATCTAAATCTAACATCTTGTTACCTCCGCTTATCTATTCAAATTCATTCATATATATCTTATCTATTAGTCTAGCCTTGAGGTACATCCTATGTTAGCGATAAGTCATCGTCTGAAACACCTTGACCAGCTTTCATCTTTTATGACTGGTCCACTGACATAGCGCATATCCACATATTCAATTTCACCATTAAAGGCTTCTTGGTAAAACAACCTGCTCAATAATATCAAATAACTTTCTCAATTTTTTTCTGTTGCATTTTTTTCATCGCCAAAGCGAACTTCTATACCTTGGTTAGTATAAAGCAAAAACATCATGCCGACTTTTAACATTAATTTCCTGAATCAATTGAGAAAGCTCATCACTATTTTTCAATAATTAATTTTTAATGCTAAAAAGTACCCCATCATTATCTATAACATCGCTCAAGTTTCTCGCCATTTTTTTAATTCTACACCAGAAATAATTGGTAAATCATAACCATCATTATCCTGTTTTTACCTGTAAAAATTCTATTATCCTTGTCAATCAAATAACTAACATCATTCGTAAGCAAAAATCGCTACAGGCTCTCTTTCTTTGATGGTTATCACCAGACTATGTAGAGGACGTTTGCTTATTGTAGCACTACTAACATAAGGATTAGATTTCACAATCGCTAAAACCTTATCTTTATCAAGCAAAAGAAGATTTTTTTCCCTTTTGAGTTGATAATTTTTTTCTCTAAAGGCCACAGTATCAACATATTTTTGTTTTTTGATAGTGTAATCGTCTGCAAAAGAAAAAAATAGGTGATAATAAAATACCAATGACCACAGCAATCACAAGTGATAAATACATCATATTTTTTTAAAGTGCTTGCTAAATTTTCTCTTTGGTTTTTGCTTTTCTTACTATCATGTTTGTCTTTCTTACTTTTTATTTTTTTCTTATCTTCATGTTTTTTTGTACCTTGTCCAAACTCATCAACCTCTTCAATGTAATCAAGGTATCATTCGTTATTATAACAATAATACTTATTGTTTGTCTAATACTTTATGTTAAAATTAACAAATTTATCCGATTTATTACTTTTTTTAGATAATTTGCCAAATTTGTCGCTTCTTTCCAAATACTACCAGCGCCCATAAAGATAATCATGTCACCTTTTTCTTAATATTTCTGCTAAACGCATTGTCAAAACTTCTGCTTCAAGCACTTCAACATCTCTATCTGTTAAAAAAATTTGGCAATAAGTGTACTATCTACACCCTCTATTGGATCCTCGCCAGCGGGATAGACATCCATTAAAAAAACTTCATCCGCCATTTTTGAGAGACTCGGCAAATTCAGGTGCTAAAAATTGAGTTCTACTATAGCGATGAGGCTGAAAAACAGCAACTAAGCGACCCTTATGACTGGCTCTTGCTGCTGCTAAGGTTGCCTTGATTTCTGTTGGATGATGGGCATAATCATCAATGATTTTGACATCATTAATATTACCTACCAATTGAAATCTTCGCTTAGTGCCACCAAAACGAGAGAGCGAGCGATTCATCGCTTCAAAGGATAAACCTAAAAGATGGCCTAAGCCAAGGGCAACTGTTGCATTCAAAATATTATGTTTCCCAGGTATGTTTAAAGTTAATTTACCCAAAAAGCACCCTTATGATAGATATCTGCTGTATTTTCTTTATCATTTTGGTAATGATTTTTAATTTGATAGTCTGCACCTTCCATAAAACCATAAGTAAATACACGTGCAGGAGAAAGATCTCTAAGACTCATCGCCTCAGGACATTCTGTACACAAAAAGGTAAATCCTTTAGGGTTGGTTTTACTCACAAAAGTTTCAAATACTAGCTTAATCGCTTCTAAATCTTTGTAATGGTCTAGGTGATCTTCTTCAATATTGGTCACAATAGAAACCCATGGGAAAAAAAGTTGATTAACGAGCCGTCACTTTCATCAGCCTCAGCAACAAGCCATTCCCTTTACCATACTTAGCATTTGTGCCAAGCTCATTAATCACACCACCTACAACAATAGTAGGTTCAAGTAAATTATCTTCAAACATCAACGCTATCATAGAAGAAGTGGTTGTTTTGCCATGAGATCCAGCCACACAAATCGCTTTTTATCTTGCATAAGATAGGCGAGCATTTCAGAGCGATGCCAAAGCGGCAAGCCCCTTCTTTTAGTTTCAATATATTCAGGATTTGTTTCACGGATTGCTGTAGAACGTACAACAATATCAACATCACTTGCAATATTTTTGCGGATGATGAGAAATCGCTATTTCTGCACCCTCTTCACGCATTTTTGATTCTATCAGATTCAGTAACATCTGACCCGCTCACTTTTGTAGCCTTGTGCCAACAATATTTCCGCAATGGCACTCATTCCAATGCCACCAATACCTATAAAATGTACTTTTTAAATACCATTTTGACTCAAAAGCACTTCACCTACTTTTTATTTTTTTCTATATTTTTTTGTTTCCATAACAACTTTTTCTTATTTTTTTCTAAAACATCTCTATGTGCTATTTTTTTCTAAGGCTGCTTTTTACTATAGTAATAATCCTCATCTGATAAAAATGGTTTCAACATTTCTTCCAACTTCAAGGGATTAAGCTCACTATCTTCAATTAATTCTGCCCCACCAGCTTGAACAATGGCCTTAGCATTATACATCTGATGATTTTCACTGGCAAAAGGATAAGGTACTAAAATACCTGGTAATGCCAATATTGTCATTTCAGCAATAAAAGTAGCACCTGCTCTTGATAAGACAATATCACTGGCCACTAGGGCATGGGGCATATCATGCAAGTATGATTTTTAAAAATCAATCTTTTTCGTTTCTCTTCACTTAAAAGATAATTTTTTTCTACTTGAGCTAATACCTCTTCATACTTATCCTTGCCTGTTGCAAAAGATAATTTGTAAATTTTCATATTTTAAAAGCTTTTTCTAAAAACGCCTACCATGGCATCATTGATAGATTTAGCACCACGGCTTCCACCAGTAACAAGTAAGGTCTTTTTTATCTTTATCTAAGCCAAAGCTTTCCATTGCCTCATCTTTGCTTAACATCAAAATGCTTTCCCTTATTGGTAAGCCTGTTTCGATAATTTTTGCCTTAGGACTGAGATAAGAACCAACCTCACTAAAATTAGTCATCACAGCACTACAAATTGGTGCAAGTAAACGATTAGTCAAACCCGGATAAGCGTTTTGTTCATGTAAAAGACATGGAATTCTCAGTAATCGTGCTGCAAGAATCGTTGGTGCACATACAAAGCCTCCAGTACCAATAACAATATCTGGCTTAAATTTCCTTAAATGTTTTATGGCTTGAAGTGTGCCTATGAATGTTTTAAGGAGTGCTTTAAAAAAAGCAAGGTTTATTTTTTTCTGCTTAATCCAGAAGCCCAAACAGTTTTGAGTGGAATATCTGCCCATTGCAATATTTGACTTTCTAAACCTTTTTTTGTCCCAATATAAAAGCAACTCGGTTTCGCTATCCATCGCTCGAAGATAGTCGCCTATTGCTAAAGCTGGATAGATATGGCCCCCGTTCCTCCTCCAGTTAAGACTACTTTCACCTAATCACCTCTTTAACTCAATCATTCATCTTCACATTATACATTCTATACCCTTTTTAATATCAATAGTTAATTCACCCATCTAAATTTCTTCTTTTTTAGTAGAACTTTATCCTTCATATAAGTTTCACTTTATTTACATTCATCCTCTATCCTTTTAATAAACCAATTGAGAATTGACAATTTCATCTAAATCTGAAATAGTAGATTAAAAAGGATACATGAAAATGAATACTGACGATTATTATATGTCACTTGCCCTCAAAGAAGCGAGAAAAGCGCTCCTAAATGGCGATGTCCTGTAGGCTGCGTCTTGGTAAAAATCATGAAATTATTGCTACAGGATATAATCAAAGAGAATATAGCAATGATCCTACAGCACATGCAGAAATCATCGCCCTTAGAAAAAGCAGGAGAAAAACTCCATTCTTGGCATTTGGATGATGTTAAACTCTACGTCACCCTAGAGCCTTGTCCCATGTGTGCAGGCGCCTTAATTAATGCACGCATAAAAACGATTATTTACGGTGTTGATGAACCACTTTATGGGGCTTGTGGTTCTCAATTAAACCTCGTCCAGTTTCCCAGTTTTCCACATAATATTCGTGTTCGTTCAGGCATTCTTAAAGAGGAGTGTTATGCCCTATTACAAGAATTTTTTTCAAAATATTAAGAAAAGAGGCCAATCATGAACCAGAAATTAAATGAACTGATCCAAGAGCACCACAACATTGTCTTTTTTTGGTGGTGCCGGTGTTTTCGACAGAAAGTGGCATCCCAGACTTTAGAAGCAAGGATGGCTTATATGCCAGAGAAGATTTTAAATACCCTCCTGAACAGATGCTCAGTCGTTCTTTTTTTGATACGCACACAAAAGATTTTTTTGATTTTTTTATCGTAAAATCCTACTTGCACCTAATAAAGGGCCAAGTAAAATTCACTATAAGTTGGCAGAATTAGAAAAAGAAGGTAAACTCTCAGCCATTATCACGCAAAACATTGATGGCTTACACCAAAAAAAGCTGGCAGTCAAAAAGTATTTGAACTGCATGGTTCTATCCTTAGAAATTATTGTATGAAATGCCACAAGTTTTACTCAGAAGATAGTATCAGAGACACTGATGACATTCCCCTATGCGAACATGATAAGGGCATCATCAAACCTGATGTTGTTCTATACGAAGAAAGTCTCAATAATCATGTCATCGCTGAAGCCATTAGCCACTTGCAAAAAGCAGATATGCTCATCATCGCAGGTACCTCTCTCGCAGTTTATCCAGCAGCAGGATTAATTGATTATTTTTAAAGGAGACACCATTGTTATCATCAATTTAGATCCTACCCCTCGAGATAAGATTGCTACACTTCTTATCCATGGCAGTATTAGTCAGGCACTATGTGATTAAAAATACGCCTATCTCCCTCGTGATTGAGGAAGGTAGGCGTTATTTTTTTAATTTGAAGTTTTAATAAGAAAAAAATAATTTTTTTAACCCTTCACAAATAGCTTGCGCCATCTGATCTTGATAATCTGATGAAGCCAAACGTCCTTCTTCTTCAGGATTAGACAAAAATCCTGTTTCTACAAGGACTGATGGTACCCTGTTTTCTCTATTGACTGCAAAATTCGCCATATTCACTTGCGCTCTACCACTAACCGGTCTGATTTGATCGGCAATAGCTGTGGCAAGCGCCTTTCTCACTTCTGATTGTACTTGAGTGGTGAGACGTGCATTGCCATCATAGTAAAATACCTTTGATCCTGATACCTTAGTATCGGATGGGAAACTATCTGCATGGATACTGACAAAGGCATCAGCATTATTCTCATTGGCAACATAAGCACGTTCCGATAGCCCAATAGTCTTAAAGGCTTCACCACGAGTTAAGATCACCTTTGCCCCATTTGCTTCTAACTTAGCTTTTTAATTTCATAGAAATTGGGGTTACCACATCATATTCTGTCACACCAGATTTACCTGCTGCACCATAGTCCTTACCTCTAGCCTCATAAGAACCATGCCCCGGATCAATAACAATGACTTTGCCCGCTAAACCAACACGTCCATTTTTGTGTTTATCTACTGCTGTTATATCAAATCTACTATTATTTTTGTGAAAATCTAAAGAAATCACCTGAATCAACACCAGCTTTTAAAAGCACATCTTTACCACTAGCAACGACTTCTAGGTGATTAAAAGGCGGTAAGCCATTTGCCAATTTTCCTAAATTACCGACCTTAGCATTTTTTATTCTTAACACAAGCTCTCCACCACGACTACTATCTACACTGATTGCACTTGAACCAATGTCAAAGCTCACCGTACTTTGTCCCTGGGAAAACTCTCTATTAAGATAAGTTACTGTAGACTGGGCACCCTGAGTAATTTTGATTGGTTGGAACAGTAGTGGTATTACCAATATTATCGTCCAAAGTATCTTCTGGCGCCTTTAGAACTTCCCCTTTAGGTACACTACCTGGTGCAGAAGTGAGCCAAACAGCAATCCAAAGTGTCTGTCCTTGATAATTGACCTTATACCAATTATCCGCCTCACCTATGGCTTGTAAGATATCATTTTTCTTTACTGAAGCTTTAATAGCATAGGTAGTACCTGGACCACTACGTAAATTCACCACATCACTATTAACCTCTACCTGCTTATTAATTTCTTTAGCCTGTACTGTTGATTTTGGTGCTGTTGCTATTGTTGCTTCACTAGTCGTAGCCTTTGGTGCAGTTGCAAGGACTGGATCCTTTCGATATAAGGATTTAAAACGAGATAAATCAACATCTACACCGTCTTTATAAATATAGCCATATTTATTGTTTGCGAGATTAACCTTATACCAACCATTTTCACCACTATCAAAAATAAAAATCTGACCTGCTCTTGCTACCCCAATCACTTCAGAGGCACTGCTTGCCTTTTTGATAAACCTTAATTTCTTTTTTTATAGACAGCAAGCTGTTTTTTCTTAGTGGCAAGAGGAACTTCATTGGTTGAAATAACTAAACCATTTACTGAATCAAAATGATAATACCAACCAAAATGATTGACCATAATATCCCAATCTACAGGCAAATAAGTAATACTACGATAGTTTAGGGCTGGATTTTTTTCATCGTATTTGGTGTGAGTAAACGTCCATTGAGAAATAGTCTATGCGGATTGGTCGTTGCTATAATAGGCTTATTCTCCTTTAATATGCTTGCCTTATAAAGCTTGACTAAGGGCAAAAGGTATCAGGATTCGTCACAGAAGAATTGACAAAAAAATTTTCTTTGTTTTTTTGCTACCCAAGAGGATTTCAAACCCAGTAAAGCTTTTATCCTCTGGTGAAAGAGGAATGTAAGGCACTTTATTATAAACCAAATATGGATATTTTTTTGTCAGTCTGATCAATCACTTTAGTGTTGACTGTAATGCTATAAGTTGCCTTTTTGAGCTGTAACTTGTGCTGCCTCTACCTGACTCGGATACAGGTTTACTAAGACAATTGCTATTGGTATAATTACTGATAAAAAAATTTTTTTAAACTTAAACATTTTCTTCTCCTATCCTTAATAATATACATTCATTATATAGAATTTTTCCCTTTTTCTTACCACTATCAATCCATTAACAAATTAATAGCAAAATAACAACAGCAATCATGTTACGATTTAAGAAAGATTTTTCAAATTTTTTTCTTTTTTTCCTTGACAAAAAAATAAAATACAGGATAAAAATTACACTTGTCTTTGAGCGGTTGTGGCGGAATCGGCATACGCGCACGTTTGAGGGCGTGTGGGGCAACCCGTGCGAGTTCAAGTCTCGCCAACCGCATGAAAAGCACTTACTTAAAAGTAAGTGCTTTTTATTTTTTTCCAAATATAGCGGCAAAAGCTTATCTATCTTTTCCTTTAAATTGTCTATACTACCTTCATTATCAATGATTCTGATTTGGTATTTCTTTTGAATCTCTTCTAAGGTTAATTGGCTATCTATCTTACGTTTGGCATAGTCTGAATCTATCTTATCTCGTTCACTCACCCTATTTTCTCTTAGCGCTTTACTCGCATAAACATACCAAACATCATCAACATATTTTTGCGTAACCTGCTTCAAAAAAAGTGGCACAACCAAAAAGTAAGTGTATGACGCTCCTTTAGTTTTTTTAAGACGTTCCGCTATCACACGTTCAATCAGAGGATGGAGCAAGCGATTGACAATAAGCCTTTTTGTCTTTATCCCTAAAAATTAGCTTCCCCAAGGCTTGACGATTGAGTTCCCCACCCTCAGTCAAAATGCCCTGACCAAAAATTTTCACTAGGCTATCTAAGCCCTCAGTATTTGGTGCAACCACTTCTCGTGCCACTAAATCCGCATCCACAATCTGATAACCCAAGTCTTCTAAATAGCAACTTACGACTGACTTACCTGAGCCAATCCCACCAGTTAACCCAATAACCTTTCCCATACTTTCCTCACCTCTGACAATTTGGACAATAGGTTGTTGTCCGTCCAGCAACTTGTATTTTTTTCTAAAACATGCTGACATACCTTACAAGCTTGGTTTGACCTACCATAAACCTCATGTTTTTTTCTTGAAAACTGCCTTTTTTTACCCTAAAAGCATCGCTATAATTTTGAATCGAACTACCACCTAGAATAATCGCATCCTCTAAGATTATTTTAATACTAAAAACCAGTCTTTCACAAGCTTCCTTTGTCAATTCTAAGCTCGGTTTCATCGGGTGCAATTTTGCTCGAAACAAAAATCTCATCAGCATAGATATTCCCTATTCCTGCGATAATACTCTGATCCAAAAGAAAGGCCTTAAGCGCTTTTTTTCTTTCCTCTACTCTTTTGATAAAGATACTCTGGTGTAAAATTTTCACTCAAGGGTTCCTTGCCCTAGATGTCCTATACTTGCTTTTTGCCTCTTCTAGCGTTTCATAATAAACCAGTCCACCAAATTTTCTAATATCACTATAAATCAACCAACCCTCATCTAAAGTAAACACGAGGTGATCATGCTTTTTTAATACAAGCGTTTCTTGATAGCTAAGCTTTCCAGTCATCCTAAGGTGACAAAAGTAAGACACCATTAGGCTTTTAATAAAAGAAGTAAATACTTCCCCTTCTCAGTATTTTTAGAAAAGGACTTTTCCTGTAAGACTTCTTCTCCATTTTGAATACCTTGTAAAACCTTAGGATAAAATACTTCTACTTGAACAATCTTTTTATTTATAATCGTATCTTCTAAACTTTTTTTCTAACAGTTTCAACCTCTGGTAATTCTGGCATATCCTTCCTCCTTTAAAAAAAGAGCCTCTTAAAGAGGCTCTTTTTTTAGTTTATAACTTCCATTTCATCCCAATTAAAGCCAACCTTTATATCAACTTCTAGGGGTACCTTAAGTTCAATGATGCTACTCATCACATGTTTAATTTTAGTGATTAAAAACGCCAATTCTTTTTGGTGGTACATCAAAAAAATCAACTCATCGTGTACTTGTAAAAGCATCTTGGCTTGAAGCCCTTCTTTTTCTATCACTTCTTGACATTTCAACATAGCAACTTTAATAATATCTGCAGCAGTCCCTTGAATAGGGCTATTGACGGCGGTTCGCTCAGCAAAGCTACGTACATTAAAATTCTTACTATTGATATCCTTAATCAATCGTATTCTTTCAAAAAGTGTCTTTGTATACCCTATTGCCCTCGCCTTATTAATTTCCTCTTGGATAAATTCACCAACTTGATGATAGTGATCAAAATAAGAAGCAATGTATTTTTTTAGCTTCAACTCTAGTAATGCCCAATTCTTTTGCCAGCCCAAAATCTGTCTGCCCATAGATGATACCAAAGTTGACCGCCTTCGCCACTCGACGCATTTCACTAGTCACTTCATCTAACTGAACATGAAACACTTCTGATGCCGTTCTTTTATGAATATCCTCGCTATTTCTAAAGCTTTCTAGTAAGTTTTCATCTTCACTCATATGTGCAAGAATCCTAAGTTCAATTTGTGAATAGTCCGCACTCACTAAAAACATGTTCTGCTTCTAAAGGTACAAAAGCCTTGCGGATACGCTTGCCTTCTTGAGTACGAATAGGAATATTTTGTAAATTAGGTTCTGTACTTGATAATCTACCAGTTGCTGTTATGGTTTTGATTAAAAAGTTGTGTGTATGCGATTTTTCCTCTGTGATAAGATTTAATAAGCCATCAACATAAGTATTCTTGAGTTTCGCTAACTGTCTATAGGCTAAAAATGAAGTCTATAATCTCACCTTGATCAAAAAGCGCTTCCAAAAACCTCTACATCAGTTGAATAACCTGTCTTGGTCTTTTTAATCACTGGAAACCCTAGCTTCTCAAATAAAATTTCGCCCAATTGCTTTGGAGAATTAAGATTAAAAGTCTCCCCTGCTGCTTGATAAATATTTTCTTCAAGGGCTGAGAGCCTATCACTAAATTCTCTTTGTAACTCAAGCAAATACTCTCTATCAACAGCAATACCCGTTTTTTTCCATCTTGACAAGCACACTTGCCAAAAGCAGCTTCAATATCAAGATATAACTTCATCAGATTTTTTTCACGCAAATCTTCTATTAGCTTTGGCATTACCTTAAAAGAGCGCATAGGCTTCAAAATACCCATCAACTTCATCTGCTTTTTTCACCAAAAATAAACTTCTGCACTTAGCGCTAAACGATGTTCTTTACTATCTGCATGAAGCAAATAATCCATAAGCGCAAAGTCAAAATCAGGTTGTAAAACTAAGCTATTAGTAGCATTAAAAAAATAAAAGAATGCTTTGCGATCTTCTACATAAAGCACCTTGTTTTTCATCGTTTTTGTCTTTGAAGCAAGACTTCAAAAAAACGCTCTGTCTATCCTCTTGATTTTTTACAAGAAAAGCTATAGACTATTTTTCTCATCAAAAAGCAAAATATAAATTTCCTTCTTCTTGACCTCGTCCAAGACACAAGCTCAAGACTGGACTTTCTTCATCTAAACACAACGTTTTTTTATCTGTTCAAAGCCCTCAATAAGATGCTTTTTCATATTGAACAACTGGTGCAACTTCCAATGTTAAAACCAAAAACACTCTTTCTCAATTGATTTAATTCATAACGTTTAAAAAAATGCTTCGACTGCCTCTTTATTGATGTCTTTTTAAAAGCTAATTCGCTAAGCTCAACCTCTAAAGGAATATCCCTTTTAATGGTTGCCAAAGTTTTTTTGATAAAACTGCCATATCACGACCAGCTTCTAATTTTTTTCTCCTAATTTCTTTCCAGAAAAAAATCACCTAAATTTTTGATATAGGTTTTCAAGCGTACCATAAGTCTTAATGAAACGCTTAGCGTAAGTCTCACCAATACCTTTTACCCCTGGGATATTATCTGAGCTATCACCCATCAAGGCCTTCAAATCTATAATTTCACTCGGTGATAGTGAATAGACCTCTTCTAAAATTTCTGGTGTTAAGCGTTCAACATTTTTTAAGCCCTTTTTAGGGAAAATAACTGTTGTTTTATCGCTTATCAACTGAAAAGGTATCCCTATCTCCAGAAACAATAATACTCTCATAATTATTTTCTTCAGCGAGTTTTGTTAAAGTACCAATAACATCATCACCTTCATACCCACTGAGTCCCAATATTGGTACATTCATATATCCCAGGACTTCTTTTTATTAAGGGTATTTGTTCTCTTAATTCTTCATCCATTGGTTTTCTATGTGCTTTATAGTCCAAAAAAAGCTCATGGCGAAATACCTTCCCACCTAGATCAAAAGCAACGGCAAAAATGCGTTGGACTTTCGCTTTCAAGTAAATGCAACACCATTCTTAAAAATCCGTTTATAGCATTTGTTGGTACCCCATCCTTAGTGTATAGTGGCGGCACTCCATGATAAGCACGATTGATTAAACTGTTGCCATCAATGACTAGTAATTTATTCATCCTTGTTTTCCTTTTTCTATTAAGGCCAACTTTCTCTCTCGAGAAAGTTGCTTGATGTTATATTCACGCTTCAATGCCTCTGTCTTAGAATTGTAGCTTTCTTTATAAACTAAACGTACTGGTAAACGTCCCTTTGTATATTTTGCACCCTTACCTTGATTATGTTTAGCCACTCTCTTAGCAATATCTGTGGTATAGCCACAATAAAGCGTTTTTGTCACAACACTCTAGTAGGTAGACATAATACTGTTTTTTCCATATTCAGCCTATGAAAAAAACGGACAAAAGCTGTCCGTTTTTTTATCGTTTAATAAAATATTGATCATACCAAAGCAAGAAACTATAAATTGTGTAAATTTCTCTTTGATGATTTGCTTTTTCATGATAATGATCATCTAAAAGCGCAATCAACTTTTTCTTGATCAAAAAAACTCACCAACAAAAGATTGGGTAAACACATTTTTTTGACACGTTTGTAGTATTTTTTTCTTCTCAACCAATAGCGAATTGGTACTGGGAACCCTACCTTTGGTCTTTTTGCCCACTCTTCTGGTAGTTCACTTAAAGCAGCCTCTCTTAACAGTGCCTTACTCACACCATTATTCACACGGGCAGATTCTGGTAAGCTTTCAGCAACCTTCATTACCTCTTTATCCAAAAAAATGGCACACGTAATTCTAGCGAATGTGCTGAACTCATCTTGTCAGCTTTTAACAAAATATCCCCATGAAGCCAAGTCATGATATCAATTGATTGCTTTTTTTATCCAAATCTCCTTTATTTTTCCAAATCACGATATAAAGGGCGGAGTAAACTCCCCCACACTCACACCATGTTTGTAAGCTGGTTTTAAAATTTCCAATGCTTGATCATCATCAAATATCTTTGCTTCACCAACAAAGTATTCTTCTACTTTCATACCCCCACGACGGAATAAATCAACCCAACGTGAGCTTTCTTTATCCTTGCTGATCCAATAAAGGCGGCGTCTTAGTGCCCAAAGGGAGCTTCTTATAAAGACGTAGATTTTTTTGTATCCACATAGCTTTCATAACCACCAAATAACTCATCGGCACCTTCACCACTCAAAACAACAGTAACATGCTCCTTTGCTAATTTTGCTAAGAAGTATAATGGTACTGAAGAGAGGTTAGACTGTGGTTCATCCATGTGGTACTGAATCGTTGGTAAAATATCAAAAAAACTCATCTGCTGTAATCAGTTTTTCTATGGTGCTTAAATCCTAGGATATCTGAAAGTCGCTTAGCATGCTCTGTTTCATCATAAACCCCATCATAATCTTTAAAACCAACAGAAAAGGTGTTTTCTGGTTTAACTAAAAAGCAGAGATATAACTGGAGTCTATCCCTCCAGATAAGAAGGTACCTACCTCAACATCACTAATTTGATGAACTTCAACAGAATTGTTCATCACTTTCTTAATCATATCCAAGTAAGCTTCTTTATCTCTTGTAACAGCGTTGTATTCAAAATGGTAATAACGTTTTTTTAGCATCTGCCCATCTCGTATTTCTAGATAGCAGCCTGGCATGAGTTTATAAATGCCCTCAAAAACGTCTCTTCTGTTAAAGAATATTGTAAAGTAAGATATGGACGTAGGGCATCTTTATTTAATCTCTTTTCAAAAGAAGGATGCGCTAAAAAAGATTTTATCTCAGAGCCAAAAAAAATAGTCCCATCCTTTGATGCCTCACCATAATACACTGGTTTTAATGCCAAAGGGATCTCTAGCAACAAGTGCTGTTTTCTTTCTCCCATCCCAAATGGCAAAGCCAAACATCCCTCTTAAACGTGTCAGTACCTTTTTACCCCAAGCCTCATATCCTCTTAACACAACTTCACTATCAGTCTTAGAGACAAATTTATGTCCTAACATTTCAAGTTCTTCGCGAAGTGCTAAAAATTATAAATTTCTCCATTAAAAAAACAAGGACGACCTGTCCATCTTCACTGTAGAAAGGTTGCGATCCATTCTCACTCAAGTCAATAATTGATAATCTTCTAAATCCTAAAGCAACATTTTTCATCAACATAATAGCCATCACTATCAGGTCCTCTATGTTTAATCTTATCTGCCATCGCTTTGACGATGAGTTGGTGATTTTGTGTTGCACCAGCAGATGGTATATAGCCCACAAATCCGCACATAATATTCTCCTTAAATCATTTGTCCAATTGTACTGATTTTTATCATACTTGAAGATTACTGAAAAGCAAAAACAAAAAGGAACTCCCCTAAAAAGGGGAATTCCTTTATTTTTTTCAAGTAAGTTTTAAACAAACTAACAAGTGCTTCTTCTGGATTTTTCACTAATAAAAAGCTTGCTGATAAGCATCTTTGTCAATGTCTTGAATAGTAATCGGATGATAACCATGTCTTATCAAACCAAGATTAACGAGTAGTCTCCCAACCTTACCATTATCCTCAAAGAATGGATGAATATACTCAAAACTATAGTGGAATCGTGCTACTGCCTCTAGTGCATCACCATTGTTCACATCGGTGTTATATTTTGCTAAAGCCTCTGCCATTTCCTTTTCGATTTCATTGAAAGGTAGAGCAGGCTCACCTGTTTCAGGCATTCTAATCGGTACAGAACGATAGTCTGAAGCATGGTAAGGATTGTAATTTCGAACAAAAACCATGCATCTCTTTGATATTTTCTTCTGTTAAAAGTTTATCTTGCTTGGAAAGTTCGTACATAAAAATCAATTGCCTTGCCCAAACCTTCGACAGAATCAATCGCTTCTTTAGTAAGATTGAAGTAACTTCTAGGCTGTGTATCTGTCAATCCTAAAATAAAACGAACATCCTCTTCACTTACTGTATGATGGTCTAAAAAGTGTAGATTGGAAACTTTCTGCTACTTTAAATTCATCGGGCTTACCTTGTGAGAAAAAAATTCAACATAGACAATCTCCTTTTTCAAACATATTTAGCTCCATGATACCTTTTTATAACCTTAATTGTCTAGTACTTTATGCTTGAGGTAAGATTTTTTTCAATATTTTCCATAAGGAGTTCTAAGACTTTTCCTTGATACGCTTCAATGTTTCCTTCATCACCCAATTGAGCTAAGGTCGGATCAAGCGGAAAACGTCCTAAGAGATTTAAATCAAAGGCTTTTTGAAGTCTCCTCTAAATGACTCTTGCCAAAAATTTCGATTTGACTATCGCAGTCTGGACATGGTAGATAACTCATATTTTCAGCTAAGCCTAAAACAGGTACCTCCATTAGCTCCAACATTTTTAATCCCCTTGCGTACAACCATATTGGAAAGGCTTTGAGGGGTAGTCACAATAATAGCGCCCATCACTTCAAGACCCTGTAATATCGTAAGTGGAACATCACCTGTTCCAGGTGGTAAATCAATCACCAAATAGTCTAAGTCTCCCCAAACCACCTCATCAGTAAACTGCTTAATCACACTGGCAATCACAGGTCCTCGCCAAATGACAGGGTCATCTTCATGAGGTAACATGAAATTCATTGACATGAGTTTGATTTTTTTGTTTTTGCTTTCGACAGGTAATGCCCCAAACTCCGTCACTTCAGGTTTTGCTTTAACACCAAAAAGTTTTTGGAATACTTGGTCCTGTAATATCAGCATCCAATAAGCCGACCTGATACCCTTTTTTTATTTAAAAGCAATGGCAACCAATGAGGAAAAAGATGATTTGCCAACACCACCCTTACCACTCATTACCACGATAATATTTTTTTGATATGACTTCTCTTTTGTGCCTCTGTAGGTCCTGCCTCTCCACTAGGACAAGCACCTCCACTAGCACAACCTCCATTTTTGATTAGATGCACATGAACTGCAATCTGACATTGTCTTTTCCTCCCTATTTTTCTCAATTACATTTACAAAAAAAGCAGGTAAATTACCTGCTTTTTTTATTTTCTCAATTACATCATACCCATACCAGGCGCACCAGCACCAGCCATTGGATCTTCTTTAGTAACATCTGCAACAAGGCTTTCAGTTGTCAAAATCATAGAAGCGATACTTACAGCATTTTTGAAGTGCACTTCTTGTCACTTTAGCAGGATCCAAAACGCCAGATTGAATCATATCTTCATAGTCATTTTTTTGAGGACATTAAAGCCTGTACCATCAGGTAAGCCTTTAACACGTTCTACAATGACACTGCCTTCTAAGCCTGCATTATCAGCAATTTGACGCACTGGTGCTTCCAGTGCTTTTTTTCACGAGTCTTACCCTGTCATAGCATCAGGATCAGAGAGAGTGATTTCATCAAGCACTTTAGCCACATCAACAAGTGCTGTACCACCACCAGCAACGATACCTTCTTCTACTGCTGCACGAGTTGCAGAAAGCGCATCTTCGATACGATGTTTCTTTTCAGTGAGTTCTGTTTCAGTTGCAGCCCCAACTTGGATAACAGCAACGCCACCTGCAAGTTTTTGCCAAACGTTCTTGATATTTTTCACGATCAAAATCTGAACTGGTTTCAGCAATTAAAAGCATGAAGTTGTTTTTACTCTTTCTTCAATGGCTTCTTTTTTTACCACGACCATCAACAATGGTTGTGTTTTTCCTTGCTAATCTTCACTTGACGTGCTGAACCAAGCATTTCTAGGGTAGTGGTATCAAGTTTGAAGCCAAGATCTTCTGTCACAACAGTTGCACCTGTAAGCGCTGCAATGTCATTTAACATTTCTTTTCTTCTATCACCAAAGCCTGGTGCCTTAACAGCGACACAGCTGAAAGTACCACGCAATCTATTTAAAATCATAGTGGTCAAAGCTTCACCTTCAACATCTTCAGCGATAATTAAAAGTGGCTTACCTGTTTTAACAATTTGTTCTAAGACTGGTAAAATTTCTTGAACACTGGTGATCTTTTTATCTGTAATTAAGATATAAGGTTCTTCCAAGAGTGCTTCCATTTTTTCAGTGTCAGTAATCATATAAGGAGAGATATAACCTCTATCAAATTGCATCCCTTCAACAACATCTAAAAGAGGTGCCAAAGGTTTGAGAATCTTCTACTGTGATAACCCCTTCGTTACCAACCACTTCCATCGCATCTGCAATGAGGTTTTACCTGTTTCTTCATCTGCAGAAGAAATTGCTGCAACTTGAGCAATAGCATCCTTACCAGCAATTGGTTGAGATAAGTTTTTGATTGCTTCTACTGCCTTATCGCAAGCCACTTTCATCCCATTTCTTAAAATAATAGGGTTAGCACCAGCAGCAATATTTTTTAGTCCTTCTCTTACCATAGCTTGAGCGAGTACCGTCGCAGTGGTTGTCCCATCACCAGCGACATCATTAGTCTTAATAGAAACTTCTTTTTTAAAAAGTTGAGCACCCATGTTTTCAAATGGATCTTCTAAGTCAATTTCTCTAGCAATGCTCACACCATCATTGGTAATCACTGGCGCACCATAAGGTTTACTTAAAACAGCATTTCTCCCTTTAGGCCCAAGGGTTACTTTTTACAGCGTCAGCAACCATATTAACCCCAACTTCTAAAAGCAGCTCTAGCTTCTGCACCAAAACGAATTTCTTTTTGCCATAGTATTTTTCTCCTTTACTTGCCAAGTACTACCAAAACATCTTTTTCAGAAAGAACCATGAGCTTTTCGCCATTGAGTTTAAGCTCAGTTCCACCAAATTTTCCGTAAATTACTTCATCGCCTACATTGATTTCTAAGGCAACACGTTTGCCATCTGGTGTTAAAACACCACTGCCAACTGCAATCACTTCACCTTGATGTGGTGTTTCTTGCGCAGAACCTGGAAGTACAATCCCACTTTTCTGTTTTTTTCTTCACTTTCCATAGGGCGAACGACAATTTTATCACCAATTGGTTTTTATATTCATCTTATTTCCTCCTTTAACGTTTTTAGCACTCATTTAACTAGAGTGCTAATTATATTCTTATCATACCATGTTATTCCAAAAAATCAAGCTATTTTTTTACTTTAAACCCTTACGACTCAACCCTATTCGCTTACGTTTCATGTCCAAGGAAATAACTTTTACTTGCACCTCTTCGCCAACTTTTAACACCTCAAAAGGATCTTTTGACATAACGCTCTGCCAATTCAGAAATATGAAGCAAGCCATTTTCATGTAAGCCTATATCCACAAAGGCTCCAAAGGCTGCAATATTGCGTACGACGCCATTTAGAATCATCCCTACTTCTAAATCTTCAATTTCCAGTAAGTCATGCCTTAAAACAGGCGCCTGAAATTCTTCTCTTGGATCTCTTCCTCTTTTTCTTTAAAGCCTCAATAATATCTTTTTAACGTTTCTCTACCTACCTCAAGTTGATCTGCCAAAGTTTTTAAGTTTTCATTTTCTAAACATTTGGCTAGCGCTAATAAATCATTTTCTTGATAAATGGTTTGTAATTTTTTTACCACACCATAGCTTTCTGGATGAACAGAAGTATTGTCTAAAAAGTTCTTTGCCCTCAACACGTAAAAACCAGCACACTGTTCAAAGGACTTTGCACCAAGTTTAGGTACCTTCAATAGGGCTTTTCTTGAGGAAAAAGCACCATTTTCTGTTCTATAGGCCAAAATATTATCCGCTAACGCTGTATTGATGCCAGCAATACGCACCAAAAGAAAATGAGAGGCTGTATTAAGATCAACACCAACATGGTTTACGCAATCTTCAATGACATTATCTAAGCCTAGTGCCAAATTCTTTTGATTGAGATCATGCTGATACTGCCCTACGCCAATAGACTTGGGATCAATTTTTTTACCAATTCTGCCAAAGGGTCTTGAACACGTCTCGCAATTGAGACGGCAGAACGTAAATTAATATCTAAATCGCCAAGCTCACGACTTGCCACTTCTGAAGCAGAATAAACTGATGCCCCTGCCTCACTCACAATCAACCAAGGAAGCTCTAATTGACTTTCTTCAACCACTTCTGCTACAAAAACGTTCTGATTCTCTAGAAGCAGTCCCATTGCAATTACCACTAATTCTACGTGTTCTGCCTTAAGTAAATTTTTCTAGACTCATTTTTGCCTTTTTGTCTGGCGGCTTCGCCACTATGAGGGATAAATCACCACACTTGCTTTGACCTCGCCTTGGGGATTGACCACGGCTAGCTTGCAACCATTGCGATAGCCTGGATCAAAGCCTAGTACTGTCTTACCCTTTATTGGCGCTTCAAGTAAAAGTTCACGCAAATTCTTTTTGAAAAGATCAATAGAGACAACTTCTGCCTCCTCAGTTTTTTTCTTTGCGCACTTCTTTGACTAAAGACGGTTTCAGTAAGCGTTTCCAACTATCTTTTGCCATATCTCTCAACAAGTCTTCATAGGGCGCACCAACATAAGACAGTTCACGAAATAAAAGCCTCATAAATTCTTTTCCTCATCAATTAAAAAAATGAATTTTTAGTGCCTCTTCCCTTTCACCTCTATTGATGGCTAAAAGGCGATGAGCTGGTATGCCACTAAAACTTTCCTCATAATCTTCATATTGCTCGTAGACAGGATTTGGAGCCTTACCCAACTCAGAAAAAATCTTGCCATATTTATAAAGGTAATTTCTCAGTGCCTTTCTTACACTAGCATCATCTGACAAGCGCTCTGCTAAAATATCACAGGCACCTGAAAAAAAGCTTCTTCTAATGTCACATCCTCTAAACTTTCTACTAAACTTTGTGCCAGCTGATCAATGGTTTCTTTAGTGCTTTTCTTATCAATTAAACTATCTGCTAAAGGACTCAAGCCTTTTTCAATTGCAACACTCGCCCTTGTTTTTCTTTTAGGTTTATACGGACGATAAAGATCCTCAAGTATTGTCATCGTTTCTGCTTGATCTAAGGCACAAGTGAGTTCATCTGTCAATTTTTCCTTGTTCTGCAACTAAGCGTTTGATGACCTCCCTTCTATCCTCTAATTTTTCTTAAACCCTCTAATTTCTCCGAAAAAAATCACGAAGGGTATGATCCTCCATTGCCCCTGTTAATTCTTTTGCGATAACGTGCAATAAAAGGAATCGTATTACCTTCATCTAAGAGTGCGATAACAGTACTAACTATTTTTTTGATCTAAATTAAATAATTCTGCGAGTTTATATTCAATTATCATCTCTTTCACTTCCCTGTCTATAAATTCAACTCATTTTAAAATATCTTTTTTTATGAAGTCAAAACCCTAACATTAAAGTAAAAAGTTTGACTTACTTTTTACACCATACCCCTAATTTTTTTAAAAATCACAACATTCTTTAATGTTTGATTCGTTAGTCGCCTTACCTGTTTTTTTGATAAGATGTGACTAAAAGCTTATCTTTTTTTATTCTTAGGGTGGAATAACTTCGTAAATCATTCTCACCTATGTTATACTAAAAAAATAATTTTAGGAGGCTATCATGAAACTTGCGATCTGGTTTGACATTGACTGTCCCAACTGTTTTTTTAGCCATAAAAGCAATTTTACAGACTCTATCACTACATGGGGTACCGCTTGAAGAAGATGAGATTACATTTTATCCTATTAGACTAAATCCGACCCTAAAAACCAATACAGAAAAACCTACTTAGAAGCTTTTTGAAGTCATTCTTACCTCAAGCGAAGAAAACAAGAAAAAGCGATTAAAAAAATTTCATTATCTCGGGTCAAGATGAGGAATTAACTTTAACTTTGAAAAGCTCTTTCCTTTAAACACAACAAAAAGCTTTGCAACTGATACATTATACGCAAAAAAATATGAAAAAAAGATAAGCTTGAAGCTGTCATCCTCAAGCTTTTTTTGAAAATTATTTTCTTCATTTCAAAAAAACCTTGACGATGACGCTTTTTTTGATTAAGTTCGCTCAAAAACTCAAGCTAAATACCGATAAAGTCAAAAGAAATGTACAAACAGGGACTTTTATTCAAACACTGGAAAATGATGCTAAGCGTGCGAATCGACTAGGGGTTGCCAGTGTACCTCTATTTATTTTCAATGAAGATAGGGCACTCTTAGGTTATTATGGTGATGAAAAAAAGTTAAAGAGATGATTGTTGATGCCCACCTTGCCTCTAAGTTATAGATTAACTGCCCTCCCCCTCAGAAAGGAAGTCCTAGATGAGCTTTGATTTATTTGTCTTTGAAAGAAAAGAAACAATAAAAACCTCTTTGGATGTATTTTCCTATTTAGAAACTTTCACCGAATATAAAGAGGAGAAAGATTATCATTCCCTACTTGGTTGCTCAGATCGTATTACCAATTGGGCAAAAAGATGTTTGAAAAATTTCCACCTATGAATGGCGAAGATGCACCACCTGATGATCTTGCTTTTTGCTTCTGAAGAAGCAGAAGCACATTTGACAGACTACAGCTTTGGCAAAGATGGCGTCTATTGTGCTTTTTTTCCTACAGTGTTTCTGAAGAAGCCTTCATTTACGCCAAAAAGTATTGCTAATGATTGTGGGGTGGGGCTATACAATCCACAAAGTGCTGAGGCATTTTTGGAAAAAGGTCTTGAGATTTTTAAAAATACAGAACAGAAAGCCAAGACGATAGTATCTGTGATTGGCAAAAGCGTCACGTGCGCTATCCAAAGCCTTGATGATCCTCAAAGAGGAACAAGTTACCAAGATGCTGCCTTTATCACCTTGTGGTTTGAAAAAGATGGTGTAAAGGGCGATTATATTCAATGCTCTCCTAAGTATGAAACGACAGACCCTGCTACACCAAAAACCAGTCAATCCTTCAAATGACAAACTCAATTACTTTTTGAAATTAGAAAAAGCTAATGCACTCTATCAAACTGTTGTACCAGATAAAGCAAAGTTACAAGACTTGGTAAAAGCATGGTGTATTGATCAAAAAGAGCCTGATATCAGTGACTACCAAAAAGCTTTTTGAATGGCAAGGTGAGTTAAGGCTATAAAACGTGCCTTACGCTTTCTTCTATAACAGCTATTTCGTAAGAGCACGTAAACAAAAAGTAGCTGTAATCCGAAAAGCTTTCTTCTTTTGAGATTACATTCAAAAGAAGAAAGCTTTTTTAATTTAATGGGAAAAAGCAAATTCACTTTATTTCACTTGAGCTATCAATAGCAGCATTAGTCCTTATCAACTTTTTGTTTTTATACACATTAAATAACTCTGGCAGCCTCAAAAAAAGAAATGGAGAAATCAACAAGTGATCACCAAACAAATTAAAACTTTTTCCTCATATGTCATTCCCTCTATTCTTGCCTTTTGCCTTATCAGGTATTTATACAATAGTTGATGGTTTCTTCATTGGACGAAGTCTTAGTGATATCGGTCTTGCCGCTATCACCTTAGGCTATCCTATTGCGGCACTAATCGAAGCAATCGGGACAGGGAATTGGTCTATCAGGAGCAATTTATTTTTCTATTGCGGGGCACAAGGCAAAAAAGAAGCAACGAGGTACTTTTTCTGTTACAATTCTACTTATGCTTCTAGCCAGCGTCCTAATGACTACCCTACTTTTTGGATTCGCCCAACCTATTATGCAACTACTTGGCGCATATGGAGAAGCACTCACGCTTTCCAGTGAATATGCCAGAATTATCGCCCTTGGAACAATTTTTTTCAACTCCTCTCAACAGGCTTTTATTCCATTTATCCGAAATATGGGTGCTGCCTCTTTCGCAACCTTTGCGATGATTCTTGGCTTTATCACCAACATCATCTTAGACTACACTTTTATCTGGATGATGAATTGGGGAATGGCTGGCGCTGCCTTAGCAACCATCATTGGCCAAGGCGTCACTATGGTAATTTCTGTTTTGTTTTTTTATCTTGATGAAAAACACCTCTAAGTTTACCAAGTTTCAACACTTTGTTTAGCCTTTGGAAAAAGATACTAAAACTATCTATCTCTCCCTTTGGCTTAACCTTTTCACCCATCATCACCATGCTATTCATGAACCGTTTTCTATTATTTTATGGTAATAATAAAGATGTCGCTATCTTCGGCTGTATAGGTTACATCACTGCTATTATTTACCTACTATTACAAGGTGTGGGGGATGGTAGTCAACCCCTTATCAGTAGACATCTTGGCAAAAAGTAATGAATGAACTCACCCTTGTACGCCAGTCCAATAAATGGCAATGTGAGGATCTTATCGTCCACGGCCGCCGGCTAAAAAGAAAAGTAAGGGCGGTATTGCAATTCAGAAAGAACATGATCTTTGTAGACCGTTTAATTGATAAAGAAAACTTAAAAACCATTGATCAAAGCTGGCACAATTTAGCGAAAGTTTAGAGGATGAAGAAAGCACCAGGTGCCTGCTGATGTTTCAGCGCTGTCAGAATGATACTGGTATAAAGAAAGAGCTGCTGATACCTTTATAAATATAGCATTTTTTCTGAGTTTGGTAAAGGCTCCAAAATCCTGACCATGCGAGGCAGGGAGGGGTTTTGACATACCCAACTCATGCGCTTTGCTGTCAGCCGAGGTGAAGGCACTAAAAATTCTGTTTTAATTGATGAGAAAAGAATTTATGAGGCTTTATTTCAGAACTTTATCTTATGTTGGTGCACTTCAAACTTATTGAGAGATATAGCGAATGGTTGGAGGCTTACCGGCCGTCTTTAATTCGAAAGTGCGCGAAAAAAACTGAGGCGGTCCTTCTCGCTGATACTAAAAATTTGTCGAACTTTGCTGACGCCAATAAAGGTAAGACAATTTCGGCTGATCAGGGCTACGTGGTTGCAAATAGCCGTGAGTCGATCCCAAAGGCGGTCAAGCAAATTGTGGTTATCTATAGTGGCGGCCTGGACCGTAAAATGAGTCTGAAATTGCCAGGCATGGGGTGGTGAAATGGGACCTTCTAAGAATCAAGTTCGTTTTGTAGCAGAAGTGGTTGAAGAAGTCAGTTAGAACTTCCTTGGTTGGGTATGTGAGAAAAAATAAGTTTATTCTGCTTCTGAGTAGCCCAGAGTCATTGAGCTTGGCGATTTAGATAGCCATTTACGTTCTGCATCTAAAAGGTGCGAGACGTGTTAAAATTCTTGAGTAAGGTGATCCCAATCTGTAGCGTGGTGGTATCGCGCGATAATCAAAGAATTTGGCACTAGGCTGAATAATGTATCAATTGAAGATTACATAATACATCTTATTGTTGATCTTGGCCATACTCTGTTTTCCTTTTGGTGCGTATTGCCAACAGCCTGGCATTAGCAGATATGGCGCCCGACGAAAATGGGTACTTTGCCAAGAAAAGCTAAAATTACTAAACTTGGTGCAAGTCCTTTGACATTATTACTTTGTTTTACGTCAGAGGCGAGGCTTTTGAGCAATACTTCTGTTCATCAAGCGATGTATTAAAATTACAAAACCATTATCAAGAAACAATTTATTAATGTGGCAAATGTTTAGTAAAAGCTTAAAACAGCAGTCAGAGGTAGGTAGAAGAAACGTTAAAGATATTATTTAAAGTTTAAAGAAAGAGGTCAAGAGAAGAATTTCAAACCTGTTTTAGGCATGACTTACTAAATTGAAGATTACGTGGGGATGATTTCATTGGCGTCGTACGCAATATTCTACACCGTACTGGTGCTGGATATAAACTTATGAAAATAGCACTTCTTCCTGGTTGTGAGCGTTATGTCAAAAGATCCTTTTGAGGTGTTAAAGATTGGCGAAGGGTGCAGTAAAGTTATTTCTGAGGACATAGGCTTATGTGAATAAGGTTTTGATCATGAGGGTTTAAAAAGTAGTAAACGTTTTTGGAATAACATGGTATGATGAAATATAATTAACTCTAGTTAAAATGAGTTATAAAACGTTAAAGGAAATAAAGATGAATATAAAACCAGATAGGTGATAAAATTGTCGTTCACTATAAGTGGCTGAAAGTGGGATTGTACTTCAGGTTCTGCGCAAAACTTCCACATCAAAGGTGAAGTGATTGGGTTGGCAGTGGTGTTTTAACACAGATAGCAGCATATTTATATAGAAATCAATGTAGGCGATGATAATTTAGGAAAATTTGGTGGAACTGAGCTTAAGCTCAATGAAAAACTCGCGTTCTTTCGAAAAGTATTTTAGTAGTAAAGGAGAAAATACCTCGCGAAAATTTGTTTGAAATGAAGTTGAGTTTAATAGTTCTTTGCTTGCTGTAAAGTAACCCTTGGGCCTAAAGGGAAGTACCTTTAAATAAACCTTATGGTAGTGATTACCAATGATGGTGAGCATTGCTAGAGAAATTAACCAGAAGATCAACGAAAACATGGAGTTGCTCGCTTTTTGAAGTTTCTATTGGAACTAATGATGTCGCTGAGTGATGGGACCAGCCATGACCGATGCTCGCTCAAGCTATGTGTGCAAAATTTCAAAAATGTGCCAACGATTGCCAACCTGCTCCTTTTCGAAATGGATGGTGGCGATACAAAGGCGGTAAAACAATCAAAAACTTATCTCAACCAATTGCTGTGCAGGTTATATTTATGAACGTTTCTGGGCTGAAAACAGTAAACTCATTGCGAATCGATCAAAATCGGTTTAATAACGAAAGGGTTATCTGGGGTTCTGACACGCTCTGGGTGTTGCGAAGGTTGGTTGATAAGTTATATCTCTCTTGTTCCTGACTTTGAAAAATGGAAGCACTCTGGAAGAACCTTTATATATAGTACAATTAAAAGATCACAGTCTTCCAAAATTTTACCAGTGCCAGAACCATTGTTAAAACGGGTAAACCACTTTATTACTCCTTTAAAGATGTTGAAGGTGAAGCTTTGACCACCTGATTTTAAGCCGTTGCGCGTGCTGGCTGTGTCGCTGTTAAAGGCACAGGCGCGCGCGCGCGCGCGCGTGAAAATATCGGCATTGGCGCTCTGGTGCGCTGTTGTGACAGAAGATCTTGGCTAAACCGGCGCCACTACCCTAGAAGCGGTTCAACGTCAAGTGAATTAACGAGAAAACAACCATTGTTGATGGTCGACGGTAAAGAAGCCATTGAAAGGTAAACAACTTCATGCTTTGTTGCAAAACCAGTTCAGATTTTGATCATTCAGTATAAAACGTTGTAAAACTTTGGTGGTGCTGCTATGAAGTTGAGCTGCAACGACAGAACTGCGAGCATATCGCGCAGAGATTGCTTTCTGCAACTCGTGCAGCAGTGAAGGTATCGTTGCTGGTGGTGGTGCAACGCGTTGATGTGGCAGTATGATGAAGTCACTTCTGATCGCGATCGCACTGCGGCGGGGGCGAACTCGCGGCACTGAGCACCAGTGCGTCAAATTGCTGATAATACGAGCTTAGAAGGCGGTGTATTTAACAAAGACGTGTTGGCTTGCAAAATGGGCTGAACTTTAATGTCCTCAAAAATGACTATGGTATGGACAATCGTTTGGATCCTACTAGAAGTGACGAGAGGTGCCTTCAGTACTGTAGTATACTTCTATGGACGCGATTATAGAGTCAGCGCGTGCTGGTGCCTGGTGTGGTGATATGGTCAAGCTAAAAGCGAATCGTTACGCAATATAATTGAAAATAGGAGGAGGGCAATGTCGATTGCCGAAGTTCGTATCTAATCAAGTGGAGGTTGTGCTGGTAGGTAACATTCTGGTGGAGGCGGACTACAGGCTGAGAATGCCTGGTAATGGTGGTAAGGTGGTGGCCAGCCGTACTCTCATTGGTTGCCGTGGCAAAAAAGGGTATCGGGTCAAACGACCGGATGCGTATTACCAGGACCGTGTTCAGCTTTTGGTGTTAAGCAAAACCTGATGACTGGGTTCCGGGCCTGCAGCAAGCAAAAGCGAAATCAGCTCATCAATGAATTCGCCAGCCCTCTGAGGCAGCCCTGTCATTTGAGGACTATGATGCCAGCGGGTCGCGGTTACGGTAAGGAGTGGTTTGAGAGACTTCAAACTATTCAATGGTGTTTACAGACCAAGGCGGTGTTCCGCAAATATACAGGGTCTTGAAGTGATGTTTTCGTATGACCTAAGCACGCAATATGTGGTTGTACCTGAGGTTAAAATATTTAGACTAATGGGCTTCTTTATTAGCTGAAAATATGAGTTATCTACCATGTCCAGACTGCGATAGTAAAATCAAAATTTTGGCGAAGTCATTGGAGACTTCATGCTGGTTTGTCTCTTGGGACGTTTTCCACTTGATCCGACCTTAGCTCAATTGGTGACATTGAAGCATGTCGAGAAGATCTTGAACTCACTTATGGAAAATGGCAATCTGCCTCAAGCATAAAGTACTGGGCAAAGTGGAGTTATAAAAGTATATTGAGCCAATATGTTTTGAAAGGGTGTCTGTTGAATTTTTTTCTCACAAAATGGCTGATGAGTTTCTAGTAGCAGAAAGTTTCAATCACACTTTTGAACCGGCATCCTTCACCGTGATGAAGATGTTCAATTTTATTTTAGGTTGACCAGATACACGAAAGCCTAGAAGTTGCTAGAAATCTTTTAAAGAGCATTGTTCTGTCGAAGGTTTGGGCAAGGCAATTGATTTTATGTACGAACTTTCAAAGCAAAATAAACTTTAACGAAAAAATAACCGAGACCATCGTTTCAACAGTGATCACCTACGCGCTCAGACTATTATCGTTCTGTACCGATTGATGCCTGAACCGGTGAGCCTGCTCTACCGTGAAATCGAAAAGAAATGGCAGAACTGCTGTCTCGCTTTCGATGTGAACGGTGATGCACTAAGGGCGACGGCACGGTCCACTGGTTTTGAGTATGTTGTCCATTCTTTGAGGTGTCAGGCAGGTTGAAATTCTCATGGCTCGGTTTGACACGGAATTATCATCCGATTACCAGCCAAGAACGTTGACCAAAGATGCTTATCCAGCAAGCTTTATTATTGAAAATCAGAAGAAGCGCGTTGGTTTTGTTCACGCGAAAAAATAAAGAATTCCCAACACAGGGGTTCTTTTTGTGCCTTTTTCAGTAATCTTCAGTAGGTAAAAATCCGTGCAATTGGACAAAATGATTTAAAGGGAAGATGTTGGCGCGGTTGAATATACCGTCTGCTGGTGCAACTGAAATCACCAACTCATCGTCAAAGCGATGAGATAGTTAAACATAGAAGGACCTGATAGTGATAAACTATTATGTTGATGAAAAATGCTGCTGATTTGAGATATCAATTATTGACGGTGAAATGGATCTGTCTTTCTACAGTGAAGATGGACAGATCCGATGTGTTTTAATGGAGAAATTTATAATTTTGCTTGCTTAACCGAAATGTTGGGACAAGTTGCCATCTCTAAAGACTGATGGTAAGTTGTCGACAGGATATGAGGCTTGGGGTAAAGTGCAACACGTTTAAGAGGGATGTTTGGCTGCCATTGGACTGGAAAACGCCTTTATAAGCCAGTGTATTATGGTGAGGCATCAAGACGGGACGCTATTTTTTTGGCTCTGAGGATAAAATCTTTTTAGCGCATCCTTCTTTTGAAAAGGATTAAATAAGATGCCCTACGTCCATATCTTACTTTACATGTTATTTAACAGGAAGAGACGTTTTTGAGGCGTTTATAAACTCATGCCAGGCTGCTATCTGAGAAATACGAGATGGGCAGATGCTAAAAACGTTATTACCATTTGAATACAACGCTGTTACGAGGATAAAGAAGCTACTTGGATAGTAATGCGGCGAAAAAT
>BNJS01001159.1_pt1 | contig 137039 bp, 165 predicted proteins | sample 8540461 | NCBI WGS metagenome assembly BNJS01 (sample SAMD00202454, study PRJDB9452) | human saliva metagenome | isolation source: human saliva | place: Japan
TTTATACTAATAAATTCATCATAGGGAATTACAACCGGTGATAGTGCTACATCGAAATTATGCAAAGTTTTCAAACAGTCCTTTAATTCCTTACTATCTCCGGTATCATAGTACTGTAATAAAGACTCGTTAAACTTCTCTCCTGCAGACTTTCCAATACTCAGAATCCCTATTCCTGCTTCCATAAGAATTTTACTTGCAAATATGGTGGCTGTTCTTTTATTCCCATCCCAAAAAAGCTGATGATAAACAATATAGCAGAAGCTTTTCCAGTGCTTTCTCTATCGCATCGGATATAGCAAGAATTTTATTAAGCTCTTCTTTTACTTGATCTTCCTTCGGTACTTCCGGTATATACTCTGTTCCACTAATGCCGACTTTTCCTGTTCGTATGCTTCCCCAAGCCAGACTTTCATTGCGGGACACCATTTCGTTGATTTTACACAGAAAGTCATAGTTTGTCGTACTTTCAAAATTGTTGATACAATAACGCCATGCATCTCTTAAGTTCAGCACCGTCTGAATATCAGAAACCGGTACCTGATTCACGATTCCGCCATCCAGAATCGTCTGTGTTTGAGGAAAGGTGACATTCACTCCTTCGATATATGCAGTATTAAACACCAATTCCGTAAATAATTTTTTTGCTAAAAATACTGTTGTTCTCTTATCCATTGTATTCTTTGCTATCCTTTGCTATATATTTCTATCCTTTAAATATAATAGTACAAAAAACTTCCAAGCAGAACTTGGAAGTTTTTTAGAACAAATAGATTTTTCATCTAGGACATATATCACCATGCCCCACGGTGTCACACCAGTTGCTTCTACAACTTTTGCACTTATATATTGTATAGGATAAGCTTTTGGTGCTTTTCACTTCTTCATCTTTCGCTCAACTTAAGCTCTGACTCGTCAATGAAATGTGCTTAGCCTGAAGTGCCTTTCGGCTTTTCCATCCTTGGATTGCTCTTCTTGTGAAGAGCTACGAATCAAATCCTTAGTTGATCGTGCTGTTTAGAAATTATATGATTATGCCTTATTTTCTGCTTTCCGGCTCTTCTTGTAGCCAAGTCCCCAGAAAAGAAGAGACATCATTGATAATGCTGCAAAGAGTCCGTATAATGCCATAAAGCTTGCATCTCCGGTAGCTACTTTTCTAACTACACCTAAAACCTCAGGAATCTTTGGCTGGGTACTAGCTGCCAATACTCCGGGATCTCCACCATTCGGTCTGGTAGCACCAAGTACGGATGGCTGTGTCGGGTTTGGATTAGGGTTTGGATTCGGATTTGGTCTTGGGTTAGGACCTGGATTTGGGCTAGGAGGATTTCCACCACCGCCTCTGTTGTAACGGTTGTAGAAGGAAATATCTCCGTGCTTAGCTTTATTTTCTCCGCTTCCTACCCAGAATACCGGTACAAGATATGGTGAAACCGGATTTCCATCTGAATCCTTAGTAAACTCTGTAGTCTTTACCAAAAGTGTATAGGTTCTGTTATCGTAGGTGAAATTGCTCTGTGTTCCTACAGTCTGCTTAATGGTATATTTATACTCACCTTCGGTAGAAAAAACCATCTCAGGGAATTCAAGGATATAATCTCTTGATCCTGTTCCCTTTACACTCACCTGATTTGGTTCAGGTAGAGGAGCATTCGGATTGGATGGATCTCTTTCAATTGTAACCGTATATGTTTCCTCCGGTGCAGCTCCTGATGTGCTAACCTTTACAGGAATCTTTAAGCTTACACTCTGCGCAGCTGCCTGGGATGCAAATCCCAATCCTGCGGAAAGGAATAGCACTGCTGATAAAACTGTACCAGCCTTTATTAAGATATCTCTTGCTTTCATTTCCGTTTTCCTCCCTTTATGGGTTTACTCTTGCTAAAACAACAACCCTACCATTAGTTTCTAGGGATACACAGGTGGATAGTGCCATAATCTGATCACTTTCTTTTATCCCGATATCTCTGAAGTTTGTGGACTTTTCTTTTAGGTAATCCACCAGTTCCATAATGTGTCCCTCTCTGCCTTCGACCTGATAAATCATACGGTCATAGGCATCACACTCGATACAAGCAAAAACTTCCATTTTTCGTGCTCTGCCATCCGGCATAAACAAGTTACCCGTCAAATGCTTTTCAAAGTAGTCCTTATCGATGTACTCCATTACATCTCCGTACATCCCTCCGTTATCCATATGGTGTCCATAAGTTAACATGTAAGGATCAGAATAGTCCGCTTTGTTATAAGCACTAAGGAAGATTGCTCCCGAAAGGGAAAATTCACATGTTACATCCTTGTTTACATACTCCATGTCGTCTCTTCCCTGAACCATGGGGTAGTCGATGTGGGTTCCATCAATGGTTATCCAGCCTCTTGTATCCGGATTAATTTTTAGAAGTTCTTCTAAACTTAATCTGGTTTCTTCAGGATTGTTAGCTGTTGGTTTATACTTTAGTAAATCTCTATTCAAGAAAGCACCCGTCATCGTGACATAGGTGTCCCAAAGAGAATATCCACCAAAGGCTAACATGATAACCATGAGGACAATTGCCAGCATAGATAAAACTCTATCACCGGCTTTAGCGGCTTTTGCTGCTACATCCATTCTTTGTCCTTTCCACTCCTTTTCCTACTGTACACCGTGTGTACATGGGATTCTTGGAAAATTCCAAAAAGCCAATCTACAAACGATTTTTCAGTATCCCTTCCGGGTGGCTAGGCCACCCGGAATTTTTGATACCGATTCAAAATATCTTGTTTTCTTACTTTCGCGCTTTTTTGGAGAAGAAGAATTTATGCTCTACGGTAAGTTAACGCCATATTCTGAAAACATTTTTAGTGAGAAAGAATTATTCCTCTTCCTTCTTACGGTTCATGAATACTACACCAAGTCCACCAGCTACTGCAAGCATCATAGCGTATGGAGCAACATTCATAACGATACCGGTAGGAGTAGCAACATCTTTGTTGTTATCTACGATTACAACAGCATCATCCTTTTCAACATTGAAATTACCGGTGAAATCTGCACTATTAGAAACTAATTTAGTAACAAAACCATTCTGAGTTGGATCAGCCTTAACTGTCATTGTGTAAGTATTCTTACCCTCCTTGATAGTTACTACATCACCAGCTGTTAAACCGAAAATCTGAATTCCCTTATCCTGAGTTACTTCAAACTCAGCAGAGAAATCACCTGCTGTTAAAGCCTGGGAATCCAAGAGTTGCGCCGCCAACTGCTTCAACGTGGTACATCTCTTTCTTATTAGTTGTTAATCCCTTCTTGTCTGTAGGATCAACTTTAACCTGGAACTTAAATTTCTCAGACTTGTTTGCAACAGAACCGGAAATGTTCTTCTTAATTACTACATTGTGAGTAGTATCGTTAGGATTTGGTTTCTCAGGAGGTGTGGAAGGTGGTGTATCCGGAGTCTCAGGTGGGTTATGTCTACCATAGTTATTGGAAATCTCACTTGGCTTAGACTTAACAGTTTCGCCCTTACCATTCTTAACACGCTCAATTACAGTTGTGAACTCAGTGTTTCCATCAGCTTTTCTTCAACTTAGCTACATAAATCTTGAACTCAGATGCAGCGTATCTGATTCCTTCATACTTAGAGTCAATCTCATGCATGTCGTACTCATATACGCTCATAGTCTGTGAAGAGGTTTTCCTTTACTTCAAAGATTGCATTAGACTCAAACTGAGCACCGATAACCTTGCCATTAGCGTCTGTAGCTTGATCTTTTCCTAAATTTCCTGCTTCAGGAGCAAATGCAGCCTTCTGCTTTACTACAACACCGCCAGGAACACCTTTAATAGTTGTTTCCTTATGTTGCTTATTATCAGTTCCTGTGTATGTCCACTCAGAACTAGCTGCAGCAGGAGTGATTTCAAAATCAAATTCTGTAGCTGGTGCTAATGTCTTACCATCAGTGAACAATACCTTCTTAAAAGGAACTTCCAGTGCAAATGCAGGCATAGCCATTGACATTACCATCATTCCGGATAATGCCAGAGTTGCGAGTCTGTTTAAATTCTTTCTCATTTCTTTTCTCCTTTTTGAAAAATAGTAGAAACGTTGTGTGATTTATAATTTGAAGGTGCGACCCTTCGAATTATCTAGTTTAATTCTGAGTTTCAGTTCATGTTGTATCTTCATACATCCCTCGGCTGCCCGGGCGTTCCCTCGCCATTTTACCATGCCGTACCATGTCTGAACCTCCTTTCTTTTTCATCAGAAAAAGGACTTATATTAAATTTTTCTTTGCCGATAGTCTTACTAAAGGCAGATATTCAGTCCGCTTCTGCTACAGATGCAGCTGTTGTAGTGACGCAGGAGTCGCCATTTCAACTCCTTTCGTCGGTCTTCTGTAACGAAGTTCTTTTCCAACTTCTGTCCTGCAACAGATGTATCTGTAGCAGAAGCGGGTGAATGTTTAATTGTGAATGTGCTGAAGAGGAGTTTTATGCTTCTCTTCTTTTTTTGCTAATGGTGAGGTATGCTCCTGCCATTGCAACGAATCCGAAGATTCCGAAGAGATATGGAGTAATGTCTCTTACAATACCGGTTGGAACTGGTAGCTTTGAGTGATTTGTAAAGCGAACATAATTTTTCTCTCTTACTTTCAATCTTTCACATGTAAACCAGTAATGTAGTGTTTCATTTTCCGGTATTAATGAACAATATCCGAAGCTTTCATCATTTTCATCCTTCTTGTCGATATCAGGTTTTCCAAAACCTTCTACCTTTCCTTCTGAAAAAAATCATATGATAATTTTTCATCCAGCATAAATTCCAGTGTTTCACCATGTTTTAGCTGAAGTGAAGCGCATAGATATTTCCATTTGGTGGTACTTCGTATAATGTCTTATCTATTTTTGCTTTTCACTTTTTCCGGTAATGACTCTCTAATAGCTAATAGTTCTTCTCTTGTTAAAGCATCTCCGGGCACTGTTCTATCTCCAACTCGTTTATCCGGATGGTAGATTCTTAGATAAAAATCAAAGGTATCTTTTTATCTGCTTCAGAGACATAGTCTAAGCTCACCTGTTTTTACTCTCAATTGTAACCTTTCTCTTAGGATTTTCTTTCTCATAAGTATTTTTAATGGTTACAACCTGACCTTGTGTTAATTTAAATGCTTCTTCATTTGTATTGTTTTCCTTTGTCTTTAAGGAATATACATTTTTTTCAAAGGAACCATCTGCTGCTAATGGTGCATATGATTTTTCAGGTACAGTCTCTACAACTTTGTACTTTTTTTGTAAGGATTCAAACTCTGAAATTGTGTATCCCAAAGTTACTTCATCTTTTTGCATCATCATACATTACTTGATGCCTTTTGGATTGATACATTACCTACTTTTTATAATACCAGCCTTACTGATCTTCCGGATTATCCAGTTGATAAAGCTTAAAACTAACATATGGCTTTGCATTGCTTCCGTCTTCATTTAGTTCATAAACGGTAAATGTTATGTCATTCAGAATTGCTTTTCCAAAGTTTGTAAAGCCGACTTTGGTATTATTTCCAATGCTTTTGTTAGTTGATGCAACATAGGCGCGTCCATTTAAACCAAGTAATCTTTTTTCCACTTTCAGTTCAGAACTACGAACCCTAACTATTGGCTTATTATATGGCTTTTTTCCTTATCCTGGCCTCTCCACTTATAGTTGAATTTTGCTTCATCATTAGTGAAAAGTCCTTTGACATCTGTTGATGCACCATATCGAGCATCATCGCCGTATGTTCTTCCGTTTAAGTAAGTTTTGTAAATATCGTTGAGGTCCGTTCTTTTTTGTCCGATATCAGTCTCAGCCATACCTTTGCTAAGCTTTTCATATGCTATTGCACTAGGCTTAATTTTTAGCTGTAAGACGAATCTCATAGCCTGCCGGTAGTTCAAAATCTTCCGGAATTGTTTTTAGACTAATTTCTTGTCTGTTTTTAGCTGTATTCCAGTATTTTTCTGTAGTAAAGCCCTCTAACCCCAGTTTTTTGTATTGAGCTTCTATCAGGGCACTCACCGTCAGCCTCAACACCATTCTCTTTTAGCTTGTAAATTTCTGCTACCAAATCAGTGTTTGCAACTAAATCAACATTTTTCACTAAATGTATCTTTTATGCTAATATTTGTTGCTTTTTCGGCGCAATCTTATTAGATAACTGCTTAAAGCTATTTGCCAGATTTTCAGCTGTGGATCCATCAAATATCTGTCCATCTGCTCCCTTAGCAAGCGGTGTACCGGAACGGATAAATTTTCTATTTCCGATTGATGCCCACTTTGGATCTAGGTCATAACCATGTTCTTCAGTTAATTCTCTAAGATGTTTCCAGTTCTGCTGATTTCCTACTCCGATTGTGTAGAAAGCTGAGTAGTCTCCTACTTTGCTTAAATAACCTCTTGCCTGATTTAAACCTACTCTACTGAAATCTCTACCATTTCCATAGGTATAACCTTTTTCCAAGTGTTTTTGATATTGGAATCGGTCTTGCCCAAACGTAAAATTTATTACGGTATCATCATAGATTCCAGATTCAGTTGTATAACTATATGTAGGATCACCATCCGAAATCATTATATATATCTTTCTGGCTTCGTCTCTTGGTGCTTCTCCATCCCGAATATATCTTGTCGGAATAGTTCCGGATCCAAACCCTTTAAGAATATATCTTAATCCGATAATTCCCGCAGAATAGTTTCTACCATCTACTTCTTCTTTGTTATCTTGTAAACTATTTAATCGCCGTTTTAATTCTGAAGCATCCTTTGTATAGCCATATATCTCTGCATCATTGTAAGGAGTATCTTCAATCGTTAAATCGTTGTCTCCTATAATAGGGACTGAGTAACTATTTATTTTTTCCTTTTTCTCATTAAATACATCTACATTATTATAAACAAATCTTCTATCTTCTATAGTTACTTTTCTATTTCCGCCGAATCCTACTAATCCATACTGTAGATCATAGTTTTCGTTCTGAGAAAGACTATCAACAAGTTTAGCAATCTGCTCTCTTACCTTGTTCTTACGGCTATTTCCAGTTTTATCGTAATCACCTTCACCGTACTTAGCTAAACCATTTACTGCATTAAATGGCAGGTTCATACTTCTTGTTGTGTCTACAAGGAAAATAATATCCAGCTTTTCTTTATTCTTGTAGCTTGTTTTTGCGGTTAAGGTTTAAGTCATAAGTACCATCAAGATTGTCTGTAATGTATTTCTCATTACTCTCTTCATGCTCATCTGTGATGGTTTGAGCGGTTTGATTTCCTAAGTCATAGACAAAGTAGAACTCGTGTGCAGTTGCTACGGTATTGTGTTTCTCCTTTATCCAAGGTATACCAGGTAATTACTTCGTTTGTACGTGGTGATGTATATCCAACATTATCGATTCTTGTTAATCCCTCGTTAAAATCATGTTGTGATACACCATATTTATAGTTTATATCAAAGTAATCATTCTGCCTTGGATCTCCGTGTACAATTTTATCCATGTTATCTGTTGCCGGATTGTATGGATATACACCGATAAAGTTATAACCATGGAACTCTTTCCGAGCTTGCTGTTTCTCAACCTTAGGGTCTTGATCAAAAAAGACTACAGATCCTTTTTTATGCTTATGGGTATTTCTATCTACATAATATTGTCCGTTGTGATAAGATGTTACTACTTCAGTAGGAATTGTTTTTTCAATTCTTACTGTGGGTCCTATCTCATTGAAGTTCTTATCTACATAGTGGAATCTTATTGGAGGACAGTACTTAACCGCATTATCACTCCAGTTGATTTGATATAAGGAGAAGGAATCTACAACGAACTCCTTAGTGATTGTTTCCTTCTTTTCTTCTGTTGTCAAAGATCCTGCAACTTCATTTAACTCAGCCACATCATCATTCTGAGATTTTAAAGATTGAACTACTACTTCCACTTTTTCAATAGCTTTTGTTTCATCATTTTCCACCAAGTGATGGATAGAAATTGCATCAGATGAAACTTCTGCAGGTAAAGCCTTCTTATCGATGCTGATTCTTACAGATACCGGAGACTTAGGCTCTACTTCTACAGTATTGTCTTTTCTATCCACAAAGCGGATATCTAAGCTTGCTGCATCATCATAGATGGAATGCTCCTTCAGAACCTTAACCTGTTCTTCAGAAAGCTTTTCTCCCTCCACTTCTTCTTCCGGTTTGAAGAGACGCTTAGCTTCTAATACTACATCGCTATCAAAAGCCGCTTCTTCATAGAATACCTGTACATTACCGAATCCTTCTACTTCTACGTTCTGGCTCTTTCTACCAAGTTCATTCAAGCTGTACTGGGTAAAACGAACGGTATGTAATTCAGGAAGGAACTCTTCACTGTGCTCTGTAATTTCTTTCAGAAGACTGCTATCTTCTGCACTTGTCTTTACTGCTTCTGTTGCCTTCTCAGCCTTAGCCGTCTCGGCTTCAGTTGCTACTTTCTTAGCTTCTTCAGCAGGAGCTTCGGTCTTCTCTTCCTTTACTTCTTCGGAATTTTCTACCTTCTCCTCTACCTTAGCTTCAGTAGCTTCAAGGCTTTCCTCTGTTGCTTCAGAAGCTGTGCTTACGATCGCTACATCGGAATCCTTCTGCGCTTCTTCAGAAGCCTTGCCTTCCTCTGTAGTCTCTACTTCAGCCACTTCCTGCTTTGCTTCGGTGGACTCTACTTCCGCCTTAGCTTCTTCAGTAGTCTGTGCTGCAATTGTCTCAGGCTTAGCCTCTGTAGCCTTAGCGTTCTTCGCTTCTGCCTGTGCTTTCTTCGCATCACTCAAGAACTGCTTAAAAAGACTTGTCTTAGAGGATACGGTTACTTTCGGATATTTATTACCATCAACAGAGAGCTGGAAGGTCATTCTTTCTGTGGACTTGTTCTCATACACAAAGGTAATGAGTTCGCTTCCGGTTAACTCTGTGTTTCTTTCAAGGTTACTGTCAGATGCCTTCTCTTCTTCTGTTAAGGAAACTGTTGTTGCTTCTTCTTTCTTAGGAAGAAGTCCTGCTACCGCGCTTTCCTTGCTGTAAAGCAGTAAGCTTTCCTTACTCTCCTTACGAACCAGCTTCTCCAGGTTCTTAGCATCTCTTTCTACATAAATCTGTAAGCCGGCTTCTTCAGCGTTCAGGCTTTCTTCCAGGTTCTCGGCGATACTGTTCAGAGGGATGTTGTAAATCTCTTTCTCTCCGTCAAAATACTCTTCAAACTCTGTAGCCAGTTCCTGATCCTTGCTGTAGGAAGCTAGATTCCCCTTTCCTACTTTCTCGCCCTTCAGGATTGCTTCTGTAGCCGCTCTCCGAAGATCCGCTCCAAGGAGCTGTACCTTTACCTGGCTTCCGCTTACTTCGATTTCGTTATTCTGTTCCGGATGAGAGGAATCTGCTCTTCCGGAAATGGTCAATCCTGATAGCCGGTGAACAGGAGACAAGCAATCATCAGCAAGGACAGCTTCTGCTTAAATCCCTTCTTCATCTTTCCTATGTAATTATTTCTACGATAATTCTTCATGCCATCGACCACCTTTTCATACTTTTCGGTTTATAACTCTTCGAAAAGCCTATGAGGTTTTTCTTAATTTTTGATACTTCCTAATCTTTCCGGAAGCAAGTCTTAAGATTGCTTTTTCTGCTTTCTTAGAATTTTTCTTAACTCTTACCTCAGTACAGTTCCGGCTCGATGTTGCGGGCGTTCCTTCTCTGTATCCCGTATTCTAGCAAAAAGCAGTTATTTTTCAATAGACTTTGCGTGAAAGACCCTTTTAATGTCATGAAAAAGGTTTTTCCTGTTTTATCCCGATTTTCGCCTATTAAAACTGCTTCAAATTTCTTCTCGTTCCTCGATTTTTCTGTGCAGAATTTCTTACATATTTTTAGTTTTTCTTGTTTCTTTCTTGATTCCCTTTGTTTTTCTTCTTTTCGCCTCCAAATGCCTTTTTCTTCTATTTTTAGGCTCATAAAAAAGACTTACTACTCTCTTTACTCCCTTACTTCATTCTCATAGATTACCCCCATGGGGGACAAGTCTTGGGATATTGAAGATATGCATTCAAACGCTCCATCAGCTTTTCATCACTGATGTGCTCCAATAGTTCGGCCTGTTCATGGACTTCCGCTTCTTCATAGTCCAGCTTGGTCATCAAAAGCTTTCCCATAAACGGTGCCTGCTTAAAATACGCTTGGCAATTCGCTGTCCTTCTGCGCTCAAGGATAGCTGCCTTCCTTCTGCCAGTACAAAACCTTCCTGTATCAGCTTCTTTACCATCTCCGATGCTGATGCTCTGGAACTCCTAAACTATCTGCAATCTTTTGATTACTCACTTCTCTTTCTCTTTCGGCAATCTTAAAAATCGCTTTGATGTAGTCCTCTCGGTTCTGTGTCATCTGTCCTCCTATGTAGACTCCTTTTACAGACCCTAAAGTTTCTCGTTCTGTCCTGCACTTCTCGCTATTATTCTATTTTTCTTCTCCAATACAGAGAATATAAACCCTTTCTAAATAAAAGGCAAGCCTTTCTGACACTTTTCCCTATTTTAAGCTTTTTCATCTTATTTTTTAATACTTTTTGCCCAAAATAGGGGCTTAGATGGTGAAATTCTCTCCTTTCTCTTCTCCATCACCATGCTATGAACTAAGCCATCCAGCATTCCGAGAAAAGCACAGCTTCCGGAAAGGGAGATGTTTAAGCTAAAGGCCAGGATTAGGGAAAGGATTCCGTGGAGCAGGGCGAAAACCATGCTATAGAGTATACAGTCTTTCAAGGTCTTGCTGTAATATCTTGCCACGGCAATGGGGGCTACAAAGAGGGAGATGGTGAGTATCCCTCCCACCGTATCAAAGGAGCAGATACTTGTAAGTACAATGCAAAAGAGTAGGGCATAGTGAAGCAGCTTTGCCTCTTTATTCATTTGCCCTGCCTCCTCTCCCTCTAGGAGCAGTTTTTTTCATGGGGCGATAGCTTAGTAAGAGGAAGATGCCGTTTAACATCAGGCAGAACAGCATTTTCCAAAAAGCAATCGGCATCCCAAGGCTCCGTTGAAAAGGAATCAGGAAGGGATTCCCCATCAAGATCATATCCGTATCCAGATGCACATTTCGATAGTATAGGCTTAGGAGCAGTATTCCAAGGGCGAAGAAGAAGGGAAAGAGAAAGCCCAGACTTTCCTCTCTTTTCCAGCGGAGCTTTTCCTGTAAAACTTCTATGCAGTAAAAACTAAAGAGGGCAAAGAGCCCCGTCCCCAGTATCAAGGGGGGGGAGGACAGGCTTTTGATCAGGCTGAAGCTTAAGACTATGCCCAGCAGGCTGATATGGGATAGGGCATCTACAGACATGCTGCAATTTCGGTAATAGACATAGGGGCTGAGCATGCCTGTAGCCAGGGTGCAGATTAAAAAGACGAGACAGATTTCCGCCATGGAACTCCTTTCTAAATAAGAAGAAACTTTTTGCTTTTTGCTTATTCCTTTATTGCTTTTGGGCTATGCCTATACTGCTTCAGGCTATACTTTGATTGTTTTTGGGCTTTGCCTTTATTACTTCAGGCTAGTCTTTTATCTTTTTTTGGCTTTGCTTTTATTGCTTTGGATATTTCTTGATTACTTTTTGACCTTGTCTTTATTGCGCCGGCTTTTATTCGGATCAGGACTTGCTTTAGGAAAAGCAATACCGCAAGGCTTCCTCCCATAAGTACGATGATGCCCGCACCGGTGGAGAAGCCCTGATAGCTTAGGCTTAGTCCGGTTCCCAGCAGGGAATAAAAGAGGGATATGGAGCCTGAAAGCAGGAAAATGACTTCCCGCCTTTCGGAGAGTTCTCTGGCAAAAAGCATTGGCAGGACTAAGAAAGAAGCCATCAGGAGAACACCCAAAATCTTGATGCCCAGAGCAAGGAGAGGAATCAGAAGAAAGCAGAGCAGTATATGCATTTTCCTCTCCTCCATCCCCAGAAATTCTCCATACTCCGGGTCGAAGCAGTAAAGGCGAAAGCTCCTTCTAAATAGGAAGAAAATCCCCAAGCTGAATAAGCTCCAGCAGAGTATGAGGAGAAAGTCTTCCTTTTGCAGAAAGGCTGCGGAGCCGAAGAGAAAGCTTTTCAGACCGGATTGGGATGCTTTGGAAAAGTGGGGATTTCCCGTGATGACGGTTTTTAGAACCATTCCCAGTCCGAACATACCGCTAAGGCTTAGGGCCAGTGCACTTTCTCCCCGCATGCCCTGCTTCCCTTTCGTTAGACTTTGGATGATGCGGAGGGTGCAAAATGCCGTAAAAGAAGCGCCTAAGGCTAGGATCTTAGGCGACTTGGTGGCAAAGAGCATATAGGCCAGGATTACTCCGGGATAGGTTCCGTGTCCCAGAGCATCCCCCAGCAGGCTTTGTTTTTTATAAAGGAGGATTCCTCCGATCAGGGCGGCGCTGAAGGCCAGTACCCCCAAGGGAAGAGCAATCACAAAGAAATCATGGGTTGTAAACATAGGGTTTTCGCTTTCTATGGAGAAGCTTGCTGTATCGGGAAATCTCATTTATAGAGCAAGACTCTTATGGAGAAATGGCAATTTTCTTATGCAAACATGGTTTAGTATGAAAATATGGCTTCTACATTTTCAGGGCTCAATACCTCTTCAGCTTTTCCGAAGCCATAGCTTCCCTCCTTAATCCACAGCACATAATCAAAAATTCTCCCGCAAACGGCTTAGGGTCATGGTGGATACAGAGGATGGTCTTTCCCATTTTCTTAAATTCCTTCAGCTTTTCCGTAATGCTTCTTTCGCTTTTTTGGTCAATGGCGGCGAAGGGTTCATCTAATAGGAAGAGTTTGGCTTCCTCCGCCAGGGCTCTGGCCAAAAAAACCTTCTGCTTCTGCCCTCCGGAGAGTTGGCTAATCTGTCGTTTTCGTAGCTCTGTTAAGCCCATTTCCTCCAAGGCTCTGTCTCTTTTCTCCCGATCCTCTTTTCTAATAGGAAGAAACCAGCCTCGTTTTTTGTAGGCGGACATCTCCACCACCTCTTCCACGGTGATGGGAAAGTCCCAGTTTACCTTGGTGCTTTGGGGAATATAGGAAAGGTAGTCCTTTGCCTTTTTTCCCTCTTCTCCGAAAATGCGGACGGTTCCGGCATTTTTCGGAAGTAAGCCCAGCACCGCCTTCATCCAGGTGCTTTTTCCGGCGCTGTTTGGCCCGATAATGGCGGTCATGCTCCCCTCCGGAATCTCCACAGAGAGTCGGGACAGCACTTCCTTTTCCCCGTAGGAGACGGAAAGCTCATGGCAGGAAATGGCGGATGGTGTCACAGCTATCTTCTCATGCATAGCTTCATTTTCCCCTATTTTAAATGATCTACAATCAGGTCTACGTTATAGCGCACCATGGTGAGGTACGTGTCTCCTGCCTCTCCTCGAAGTCCCAGAGAATCGCTGAAAAGCCCCCCTTCTCCTTCCTTTTCCCCTTCTACTACTTCTACGGAAAAGCCCTTTTCCTTGCAGGATTCTTGAAGCTTCTTCATGCGCTGAGGGTCGGTGGTGGATTCTGTGAAAATGGCTTTAATCTTATGGTCTACGATAAACTGTGCAGTTTCTGCCATGTCATATGCGGACACTTCGCCGTCCGTGCTTACCCCCTGGGGTGCTTTCACTTCTATGCCGTAGGCTCTTGAAAAATATTGGAAGGCATCATGGGGTGTCAGCAAAACTCGACTTTCCTCAGGAATTTCCTGAAGTCTTTTTCTTGGTATACGATTTCAGCTCTTCCAGTTCTTTTTGGTAGGCTACTTTTCGTTCTTCGATAGCCGTTTTTCCTCCGGTAGCTTTTTCTTCTAAAGTCGCTGCCATAGTGGAGACTGCCTGCGCGTAAAGGTCTCTGATCGAACCAAAAGTGTGATCCAGCACATCTTCCCTTGGAACGCCTGAATCACCCTTATCCTCCGGGAAGTCCTTGGAAAGCATTACAGCTCCCCTGTGCCTTTAGGGCATCCTGCATTTTCCCCTCAAAATGTAAGCCGTGGTAGAAAAGGACTTCAGCGCCCTGCATCTTCTTTAGGTCCTCCGGCTTCGGCTCATAGGTGTGGGGGTCCTCTCCTCTTGGGATGATGCAACTGATTTCCACGCTGTCTCCTCCCAGTACCTCCGCCATGTCCTCCAGGAAGCTGGTGGTGACGCAAAGCTTGAGTTTATCCTTTTGCGCCGGTGGAGCTTGCGTCTTTGGATTTTTCGTCTGTAGAGTTTGCGTCAGGAGAATTGGCTTCCGGGGACTTTGCTTTCCGCTTTATCCGCGGATTGACCGGCGGATTGCTTTTTCGGATTGATTTTCGGTTTTGCCTGAAGCCCCACTTTCCATGGCTGCTCCACAGCCTGCGGAGAGGGCTGTTACCAAAACTAAGCCTAAGAGTCGTTGGAATATGAGCTTTCCGTAGGAGACTTTCTTCTTCATGATTGTTTTCCTTCCTTTGATTTTTCCAGTATTTGAGAAATATTATTCTTTTTGTAAGGTTATCCTTACAAATGATTCTATTACTTTGTATACAATATTGCAAGAACTTCTTTTCCTTTTTTGCTTTTTTCTTTTTTCCAAAAATTGCTAAAAAATCAGAAAGAAGCAAAGACTGGAAAAGAAAAATACGCTACAATGGGGATTGATTGACATTACAGAAGTAGGTTGATGAACAGCCGATTTTTAACAGAAGTTCTAAGAGACTTTGAGGAAATAAAATTCACTGTGAAGGAAAAGACATTTTCCGTAAAAGAAATACGAGGCTAAAAGGAGGAATAGGCAATGGCTATAGAAATTAAAAACAGACAAGAGGAAATGGCGAGGGAGGAATTAGCTCTCCTGATTCGGCGTTACCCGTTGCTTTCCGGAATCGAAGAGAATATCTGGCAGGCTTTTAGCATGATGCGGGATAGCTATGCTAAGGGGGGTAAGCTTTTGTTGTGCGGTAACGGAGGCAGTTCCGCAGATACGGATCATATCGTTGGGGAACTGATGAAGGCCTTTTGCAGTAAGCGTCCTTTGGCTCCTGAACTTCTGTCCAATGTAAAAATGCTTTTCGGAGAAGAGGAGGCCTCTTACTTCGAAAAGCATTTGGAGCAGGGACTACCGGCCCTTTCCTTCAGCAGTCAAACCGCCCTGCACACTGCCTTTAGCAACGATCAGGACGAAACTCTTTTCTATGCCCAGTGTCTCCTTGGCTACGGCAAGCCGGAGGATCTGCTCTTCTGTATCAGCACCTCCGGAAATGCCAAGAATGTTTCCTATGCTTTAAAGCTTGCCAAGGCTATGGGCATCCCCAGCATTTTACTGAGTGGAAAGGACGGGGGAAGGGGTAGAGCCATTGCGGATCTTTCCTTGATTGCACCGTCCAATGAGACTTATCAGATTCAGGAGCTGCATCTTCCTATTTATCATACTTTGTGTTTGATGCTGGAGAAGTATTTCTTTGCCGTATAAGGAGGACTGTGTTCACTGACAGGGGACGATCGGATGCAGTATGGGGCTGTATTCGGGACACGCTCCCGCTAAGCTCGCCTTCGTAGGGAGGGACTTTATTTATCGAAGGAGTTCGCTCCGATGCAGTATAGGCATGAAATCGGGCACGCTCCCGCTAACTTCGCCTTGACTGAGCAGTGGTTTCTGTTAACCACTGCTCACTTTGCTTTGCAAGGCAACTTCCTTCGGAAGTTGGTCTGTATCAGGACGACTTTTCTAATGAAAAGTCTGTGCTTACAGTACTAACTTCAAGCTTCGCTTTAGCTCGCTTTCAGTAAGTACTGACGGGCTCAGATTGCCCCTCTTTCATGCCTATACTGCATTAGTCGCTTCCACTCATTGTTTATACAGTCCTTCACTTCGCAGGCTTTCAGTAAGCTTTGGCGGGCTAAAATAAGATCTCTTTCAGACCTATATCACCAAAAATCTTTTTATTCCTTTGATTTTTTAAAGTTCCTTTGTTCTAAGAATTTCTTCACTTCAGATGCATCCCTAAGATGTGTAATACGTAAAGAAGAGTCCTTTTTTCTTGTCAAAGACTCCTGATATGATTCTTCTATAGCATTAGCAAATTTTTCGATCTGCTCTTTCCCTGATACTATAAAACTCTTTGTTATACTTTCAGTTGGCATAAGTTCTCCTTCTATAAATCTATAGCGCCCTCATCCAGCAAAAACTGTTCTACGCCAAGATAAAGAATACCGTCTTCATCATGCTTTGGGAGGATATAGTCTTTTACAATAACTATTTTCCTAAAGAAGTCTCCGGACTGCTTTAAGGAGGCGGTTTCCTGTGCTCTTTTCTCAGGGCTGTCTACATGTAAGGCTGACTGCATATAATATTTATTGCTTCCTCGATTCACTATGAAATCAATTTCCAAATTTTTCCGTGCTCTTTTGCCCTCTTCATTTTTATAATTTTGGTCTACAACGCCCACATCCACATTTAGGCCGCGCATACGAAGTTCGTTGTAAATGACATTTTCCATAATGTGCGTCATTTCGTTTTGTCTAAAATTCAGTCTGGCGTTTCTGAGACCGGTGTCGGAAAAATAATATTTGTAAGGTGAGGAGATATATTTTTTTCCTTTCACATCAAATCTTCTGGCCTTTTCCATCAAAAAGGCATCAATAAAATAATCCCAAATAAGTGCTGATGGTTAGCTGAGAGATTTTGATGTTTTTTCCGATTGAAAGGTATTTTTTCCAGCTTTCTAGGATTGGTAAGGGAGCCAATGGAAGAGGAAACGATATCCAGTAAATCTTCCAGGATAAAGGCTTCTTTGCCAATGCGATTTCTCTCCATCACATCTTTAATATAGGTATTCTGAAAGAGATTTTTCAGATATTCGCTTTTTTCTTCCGGCGTTTTCCTTCTAAGGACGGTAGGCATCCCGCCATATAGACAATATTCTTCGAAAGCCAGCCTGGGATTTCCCTCATAGCAGGAGGAAAACTCTGCAAAGGAAAAGGGATATACCCGAATTTCATCCCCTCTGTCCCGAAACTGCGTCAGAACATCGGAGGACAGCATATTTGAATTGCTGCCGGTAATGTAAATATCCGCATTGGGAAGTTTCATCAGGCCTAAAACAAGGTCTACAAAGCCAATTTTATTTTCACTGTTTTTGATATAAGGATTCTCTATTTCTTCCACAAATTGAATCTCGTCAATAAAGATGTAGTAGTTTTGTTCCGGCTGCATGCGCTCCCGAAGGTAAGCATCCAGTGTAAGGGGATTTCTATACTGCATGTTGCGAAGCTCATCCAAAGCCATGGTAATGATTTGCTCCTCTTGGATACCAATACTGAGCAAATATTTTTTATATAGCGTGAATAACAGGTAAGACTTTCCGCATCGCCGAAGGCCGGTAATGATTTTTACCCTTCCATTATCCTTTTTATCGATTAAACGCTTTAGATATCTAGGTCTTTGCACTTCCATAGGCTTCTCCTATTTTATATTTTTGTGTAAATCACATTTTCATAAAATGTTTTTCTATTATAAAGGTAAAGGATGGAAAAGAACAAGTTTGATTCTTCTTGGTCTTTTATTTTTATAGAAATATGTATTTACACTATTTTTATAAAACGTATCTTCTATCCATAAAAATTTTTACTTTCTAGAGGAGTTATGCATCCATCGAGGCTAGTAAACGACATCAAAATGTCGGTTTGAATGTCGGTTTGAATGTCGGTTTGAATGTCGGTTTGAATGTCGGTTTGAATGTCGGTTTGAATGTCGGTTTGACAAAATACGAGGGAGTATCGCAAAGCTTGCGATACTCCTCCTAATAAACAAGCTGTAAATATAAAAACTATGTTGTATGCAATATAGGGCTGAAAAGAGGGTAGTCTGAGCCTGCTACATTCTTGCTACAATTCTCTTTTATAGTACCATTATGCATATTGTATTGTTTTAATTTGCTGTAGTTCGAGATCCAGCTTTCTTTTCTGCATTCGAATATCAATGTCATTCTGCATATTGATGAAATATTCATCCGAAACACCGAATAGCTTTTGCGAGCCGGAGAGAGGTATCAATCGTGATTTTTCGTCTATTATGCAGAATGTCTTGGATTCTGGAAACAGGAACATGAATTGCTTGTGCAATACCATATGCGCTCAGTTCCATCGGCTCCATAAATTCTTCTCGAAGGATTTCACCAATGCTTGGTGGCTCAATATAATTTAATTCCATGACTTCTCCTTTTTTAGTGGTAATCCACAATCCATCTTGCGGCTTCTTCTAAATTTTCAAAGTATGGAGGGCAAGGCTTCCTTCCTCTTCAAGCTTCTTTTTTCCTCTTTCCCGTATCCGGTAGCCAGAAGGATGGACTGTACGCCGAAGTTTTCTCCGGCCTCGCAGTCCAAGGCTTTGTCCCCAATCATATAGGAATGAGACAACCAAGCTTTTCGCTCTACTTGCTTGTTCCCCTGCTCCAACGCTTCCCGTTCTTTCCGACTTAAGCGGTAAGGGCTTTGAATGGGAGGCACTGCTTCATTTCCCCGCAATAAATCCCACTCGGCCTGATAGAGCATTCCGGGATTGGGCTTTCGACAAGCACATTCTCTTCGATATTCCCCTATCCCCTTCGGATGATGGGGACAGTAATAGATGCCTTTCAGGAAAATGTCTCTCTTCCGAAGCTCTTCCCGAAGATAACTATGGAGCACCTCCGCATCCTTTTCTCCGTAATAGCCACGCCCGATTCCGGCCTGATTCGTCACCACCACCAGCTGAAAGCCGGCTTTGGACAAGATGGATAAGCCCTCTAAAACATGGGGCAGAAAACGAAAGTCCTCTACTTTATGAAGGTAGGAAACCTCCTCATTGATGGTGCCGTCCCGATCCAGGAAAATGGTTTTTTGCAATTTCTTTGGAGAATTGTGGATGATTTCCCGCTGATTTCCTATGCTTTTTTCCATCGCTTCCCCTTTCTTTCCTATATTTTCTATCTATTTGCTATAGCTTACCCTATCTTTTATAAAATTTTCTATCTTTTGTGAGATTTTCTATGTCTTGCCAAGTTTCCCCTGCTCCACATCCGTAATAAATTGCTGATAATCCTTGGGAATGCCGATATCCATGAAATAGCCATCGAAGGGAAGGCCGAAAATTCGCTTTCCTTCGGAGAGCCATTTGGGGATGCAGTCCTGCTCCAGACTTTGTTTTCCTTCGGGGATTTCCGCAATCAGGCTCTTCTTCATCACATAGATGCCTCCATTGATTTCCCCGGATAAGGACTTCGGGGAAGTCGACGCTGCTTGCTGAGCGTTTCCCTCTATCAGCTGTTTCGAGCCTTCACCTGCCTGCTGCAAGCTTGCTTCGGCAGACTGTCTGGAGCTGTCTTCCACGGGCTTTTGAGCACCTTCATTCAGCTTCTCATTCCATGCCAAAATCCGGCCTGCTGCATCTCTTCGCACTGCGCCGTAGCGGGAAATATCCGGTACAGCTCGGGTGGCAAGGCTAAAGTCTCCGTCATTTTCCTGATGAAAACGGTAAAGTCCCTGATAATCCATGGGGAAATAGGTATCCGCATTCAGCACCAGCACCTCTTCCTCCAAAATCTTCGGAAGGGCGTTTCGGATGGCGCCTCCGGTGCCCAGGGGCTCTTCCTCATAGGAGTAGCTAATCATTAAGCCAAAGGCGGAGCCGTCCTGAAAATACTCTTCAATCATCTCTCCCATATAGCCCAGGGCGAAAATCACCTCTGTAATGCCCTTGTCCCGGAGCATTTCCAAAAGGTACTGTAAAAAAGGCTTTCCGCAAATATCCGCCATGGGCTTGGGGCGGTCCGAAACCACGGAACGAAGTCTGGTGCCCATTCCTCCACATAATAAGATTGCTTGCATTTTCCCTCCTTACAAAATGAATTTACTTTAACTCCAATACTTCTCCATCTTTTCCAAGACCGAAGTCTTCCCGAATGCCTTCAAATACCGCCTCTGTGGAAAATGCCTTTTCCACGAATTCCAGGGATTTCTGTTCCATTTCCCGAAGCTTGGGAATGTTTTGGTAAAGCAGCGCTCCGGTTTTCGCAAATTCTCTTTCTTCTCCCTCGATAGCCACCACTTCTTCAATACCCGGGATGCCTTCCGCTCCGCAGGGGGTGGTCAGGATGGCGGCTCCTTCGTGGAGGGCTTCCACCACCTTGCCCTTCACGCCTGCTCCGTAGCGCAGGGGCACAATCACCATTCGGCTTTCCTGATAAAGACTATGGAGTTTTTCGTCACTGACAAAGCCCAGCACCTCGATGCCTTCCTGCTGTCCCAGCGCCAAAACCTTCTCTGTCGGCTTACTGCCCACGATGCGGAAACAAAGGTTCGGAAGCTGTCTTCTCATTAGGGGGAAGATTTCCTTGGCAAACCAAAGCACGCCGTCCTCATTGGGCGGGTGGGCAAAGCCTCCCACAAAGAGCATTCCTTCTCGGCCTTCCGTCATTTTCTCCACCTGCACGGAGTCGGAGAACACATAGGCGGTAATGGCCTTTACCGGAATGCTGTCGTCAATCTTGTGGATTTCCTCCACCTCTAAGTTGGAGGGGTAATAGCTGATGTCCGCCTTTTGCAAGACGGAAAGCTCCATACTCTTAAAGTAAGCGATTTCCTCCAAAAGCTCCGGTCTTGGCTTCAGGGCATACTCCCTTTGCAGACGGAGAAAATGCAGGTCATGGCCGTAGAAAATAATCTTCCAGTCCGTATTTTCCTTGATATAGTCAATGTACTTGGAGGCAATGTGTGGGCGGTTTAGATAAGCAATCTGAATCATCTCCTTATTGTCTTCCATCCACTTCCAAATGCCCCCCTGCATCTTACTGCCGTAGAGGACTTCGATGCCCATTTGCTCCAAAGCTTCCGTGTAGGGCTCTTCCTTTAGGAAATTGTCCCCTAAGAACTTTATCTGCACGCCCTTTTCCGCCAGCATTTTCAGGTACTGGTAGGTGGTTTTGGAGCCTGCGTCCTTATCAAAGGTGGGTACATAGTGATCCACGAAGAGCACATAGCGCTTGCCCATGCCCCGTTCTCTGGCCTGGAAGGGGTTGGGGCTTCCGATATTGACGCACTGCTTTTTCAGCTCTTCCTTCCATTTTTCCTTGAATTTTTCCTGGTTGACCTTCTGATAACGCTTCAGGCCGCTGCCTTCCACATCCGTGCCGTTGGAAATGCCTTCATAGTGGATGACCTTAGACTTAGGGCTGGTACAGCACCTTCTTGCCCATTTTCCGCACGGAAAATGCCAGATCGGAATCTTCGCAGTAGGCGGGAGCAAAGAGCTCGTCAAAGCCTCCCAGTTCCTTCCAAATGCTTGTCCTCACCAAAATTGCGGCACCGGAAATGTAGTCCACTTCCTTCACATAGTTGTACTCCGGATCCTCCGGGTCTTGCAGTCTGCCATAGTTCCAGCCGGACGCATCGGACCAGATAATGCCGCCTGCCTCCTGCAATCTTCCGTCCGGGTACACCAGCTTGGAGCCGACGATTCCCGCATCCGGCCGTCTTTCCATCAGCTCCACCAAGGAGGACAGCCAGCCCTCCGTCACTTCCGTATCATTGTTCAGGAAGAAAATGTATTCTCCCTTGGCTAAAGCGGCGGCCTGATTGCAGTTTTTCAAAAAGCCCATATTTTCCTTGTTCCGGGCAATCACCAGATTTTCCGAAAAGAGCCGTAAATCTCTGGTGGCATCCGTGGACACATCATCCGCAATAATTACCTCGTATGGTGTTTCCGTAGAACTTGTGAAACGGAGTATGGACTGTAAACAGCGGTAGGTATAGTGAATCTGGTTATAACAGGGAATCACGATACTGACCTTAGGATTGTCCACCTTAGGAAGGCAAACCTTCCCCCCGTCAAAGTAGGCCTGTCCGATCTTAAAATGTCCGGAAATCCGATTTCTTCCCTCTGCCGTGAAATATAGAGGCAGGGTTTTAAAGGGGTGGAGGAGGGTCCGTCCCATGTAATGAAGAATCAGTCTTCTCTTACTGTCCTTTGGAAAACGACGGTTAAAGGCGACGGAAAGCCGTCTTCTAATCTTCGATGGCAGACTTTGGTGCCGTTCAAAATAATTCCGCTCCTCCTGAAGCTGGGCAATATCCCGCTCATGGGCACGAATCACATTTTCCAAATTGCCCACATGCACATTGGTAAGGCGATTTACCTCCCGCTCTTTCTTTACGGAAATCTCCTTTTCCTTCAACTCTTCCTGCAAATATTGAATCTGCTCCCGTCGTAGGGCGATTTCTTCCTTCTGCTTTTGGAAATTTTCCGGACTCATACGACTTTGTTGGTGAGCCCAAACATTTTTCCTCCTGTCCCTCTCCATGAACCTCTTCCTGGAAAATGGCCTCTTTGCGCTCGCAGGAAAGAAGCTCCGGCTTGTTGATGGAAAACAGGCGGAAGAAGCTTTCTTCGTCCTTGTATTTTAATTTGTCCTTATATTCTTCGTACCAGTAATGGAGGATGCGGTACAGGAGGAAAAGCCGTTCCTCTCCCTCTTCCTTTACCCACTCGCAGTCAATGAGCACCGCCTGTTCTCCGTCCATGATGACATTTTCAAAGAGCAAATCCAAGTTGGCAGGCTTAATGAAGCTTTCCTCTCCCAAAAGAAGATGAAGGGCTTCCTGGATTTCCTTTACCGGCGCCTTTCCTTGGGAAATCAAGTCTCCCAGAATTTCTCCGATGCTCTTTCCCTTTACAAAGGGGTACAAAATGCTGGAGGGGGACTGGGAACCGGCATAGGCCCGCCAAAAGCCTTCTTCCTCCAAAACCTGAATCTTCCGCTGTGCAAAGCTTTCGCTAAGGAGCTTCCGCTTCTTCGGCAAGGAATCGATGTGGGCATTGGCCTCCGCCCCGATGCCTTCCTTTAAGACCTTTTTAACGCCCTCTTTGTCCCGAAGAATCTCGGTTTTCAGGGCGTACTCCGGCTTTCTGCTGGAATTGTATTTGATGTACTCCACTTCCTCGCTGTGCACATCCTTCATGGAAAGGATAGCCGTGGCATCTCCCCGGAAACGGTAGAGAAAGCTGGGGGCAAACTGGGGGAAAACCCCCTTCTTTCCCAGGGCCACATAGCCGTAGCTCTCCTCTCCCTCCTTGGGAAGTCTTTTTTCTGTATAAAAATGAATGGGATAGTCCAGAGAAGGCATGGGAAAATAAAGACTTGCCCTAGCCTTCGGGTAGTCCTTTTTCAGGCTCTCTTCCAGCATTTTCAAAGCATCATAGCTTTGGTAAGCCGGCTCCTTCTCGTAGTAGCCGGTGGAAATGCGCTCCAGAGCATTCTCATTTTCCATCCCCAAAATCACTTCGCCCCCGGGAAGCAGCCACTTCTCCAAAAAGGTTCGAAGCATCTCCTCCAGGGAACCCTGGAAGAGCATCAAATGCCGCTTGGTCAGAAGCGGAATGATGATATAGTCAAAGCGGTCTTCCTCCAAACGGAGACTGATGCTTTTTACTCTTTTTCGTAGTAGCTTTTCAAAAAGCTCCTGGCTGTCCTTTTCTGCCAGAAGCAGGACCTTGCTGTCCTTCTCCAGCCCCCCTTCTCCGGGGAAAAACGAAATCCATTCGATTAAGTTGGATTGCAGCTTCGAAAAACTCATGCCTCATGCCTTTCCAGAGTCACTTCCGACTCCATATCATAAATTCCTACGGTGTTTTTATTGGATAAAACGGTGATACTGGTAATGTCGTATTTTCTATCGTAAACCGTGTGCTCCCCCTCTTCGAAGCCGGTGCAGGAAATGGACAGAAGGTACTCCCCCCCTTGCAGATTCATCCTCTGGGTGAAGGTACAGTAGTACTCGTCCCCCTTCTTTACCGCCGGAATTTCCTTGCCTTCAAAAAGGGTATTGGTGCCGCTTAAGTCCATGCCTCGCTTGTCCTTGATGGTGAAGGTGAAAATGGGGGCGGCGATACTGTCATGGAAGACAATCCGTTCTTTAATGGAAAATTCCTCCCCCTTTAACAGCACATTGCTGGGACGCCCGTCCTTATCCAGCACGCCGAAGTCCAGAATCTCCGCCTTACCATTCCCGTACTGCTGGCTGGAAGGGTTTAAGGTCAAATGGTCTTTCATAAAGCCGGTAGGCTTTTGGGAAGATTGGCCGGCTTCGGGGGATGCGGATTCGGCGGTTCCTGAGGCTATGCCTGTGCCGACGTTTTTTTCGGTGGTTCCAGCGGTGCCGGCTCCGGTTTTACCGGCTTTGTCTACGGCTCCCGTGGTTCCGGCATTGCCGGTACTTGTATCTTGTCCGATGGTTCCTGATGCGTTAACTGTTCCTGTAGCTTCTCCGTCTACATTACCAAGGAAGTTCTGCTCCTCCATAAACTGCTCGGCGTGGGGATCCTTTCCCGCCAAAATCTTCTTGTACTTGTCCACCATTTGCCCAGGAAGGCCTTCCCCAACCTTTTCCCCCTTGTGGAAAAGCACCACCCTGTCGCAGTACTTCATTACCGAGCCTAAGTCGTGGGTTACCATCAAAATGGTGGTACCCTTTCGCTTTAATTCATCCATGCGGTGATAACATTTGGCCTGAAAGAATACATCTCCCACGGACAGGGCCTCGTCCACTATCAAAACCTCCGGGTCAATGGAGATATACAGGGCAAAGGCCAGGCGGACAAACATACCGCTGGAGTAAGACTTTACGGGCTGGTACACGAAGTCTCCAATATCCGCAAACTCCAAAATGGCAGGGAGCTTCTCATCCATCTCTGCCTTGCTAAAGCCCATCATGGTGCCGTTCATATAGATATTTTCAATACCGGTATAGTCCTGGTTAAAGCCGGCGCCCAGCTCCAAAAGAGCGCAGATGCTTCCCCGGCTTTCCACCTTTCCCGTGGTGGCACTGAGTACCCCGGTAATAATCTTCAGCATGGTGGACTTACCGGAGCCGTTGGTGCCGATAATCCCCACTGCCTCTCCCCTTCCTACGGAAAAGGAAATGTCTCGCAGGGCATAGAAATCCTTATGGTAAGATTTTTTCCGAAGGCTAATGCTTTCCAGTAGCCGGTCTATGGGCTTATCGTATAAACGATAGACCTTGCTTACCTGATCCACCGAAATGATTTTCTCTGCTTCTTCCATAGTCCCCCTTAAAATCTTATAGCAATCGCTTTATCTGTACTTTACATCTGCATTTCTGCTTGGCAAAAGTCTTCCAATGTTTCCGGAAATCCCTTACTCTCAAACGAAAAGTATACCATAAAATGAAAATGTTTTCTCTATAAACCTAAATGAGCCTTAGCAAAACCTAAATGAGCCTTAGCAAAACCTAAATGAGCCTTAGCAAAAACCACATTTACATCACTGTTAAATCTATCAAGGAATCATTAGCAATTCTCTCATACAAATTTATGAACATCTTACTTCAAATAGAAAAGACGACAGACTTATTTAATCTACCGTCTTGTGAAAATTTATTTTAGTTCATTTTCGATTTCTTCTATGCTTGGTAATGCTCCTTATAATTTTGTCTGATAGCTATAAAGTCAAAATTATAGGGATCTCTTGTCATTTCATTGGCCAAATCGCTTTGTAAAGCAGGCAAATTAGTTGTAAAATTTGTTATCGCTTTTCCTTGTCTACCAAACAGGTCTGTATCCAAGAAATTTAAGGGCACAGCTCTGCTCCAGCTATTTTCTAATGTTTTCGATATAAAGAAAAATGCTTTATTCAAATCTCCTTCACATCTATCCATAATATATCTTTGATGCCCCCAAGGGATACTAAAAATCTTATCAAAATTTCCACTGCTTTGTGATATTCGTAAATCATCCACAAGCTGTGGACGATTTAATGGGGAATACATTTCATAAAATTTTTTCATATATTTTAAATTAGTAACAGAAAGCCCTTTAACATTTGGAATTTCCTTTTGTAAGTGCATTTCTTCTCAGTGCCGACTCCGGTGAAAGCTCTTCCAGAAACTTACGTATTTGGTAAAAATCAATCATTTAACGCCTCTGCATTTTCATCTGCTCTTTAAACTTAATTAAATTCATGATTTCAGCTTGGTCATTTTCATCCAGCTTCTCAAAGCTTCTTGCAAATACCGTTGCCGGTTTGCTCATCTTATTATCACTTAAAATTGCATCTGCCGTTACTCCAAATAACTCGCTCAGCTTCGAAACATCTTCTGCTGTAACTTTCCTTTTTCCATTTTCCATCTGGGTATATGATGCACGGTTAATTCCCAAAAAATTAGCAACGTACTCCTGCGAAAGATGAAGCCGGTTTCTATAGTTCTTAATTCGATCATGAATAGCCGTCATAATTCTTCCTCCCTGCATAGATATCTGCTACTATAGTTTGCTTTGTTAGCTTTTACAACATTTATTATTAGTTTTTCCAACTTTCAAAAGAAAAATAGAATCTTCTTGAACTGTCAGCTATTGCTTGACAGTTCCCTTCTCTTTTATTACTCCTTGATTTTCTCCATATTTTTTTCAAAGCTTATACTATCCTAAGTCTATTGCTGATTATGCCATGCTTAGTGGTAGTCAACTTTTAGTTGACTACCACTGTCTAACTTCTTACCCGCGCATAATCAAAGATTGAGGCATTTCTATACCTGCGCATAATCAAAAAGATAGCAAAAAGGGCTGTAATATCCCCTTCTGCTATCTTCTTTTTTCTTATCCTTAGTAGATTCCCCTTAAGAACTTAATTTTCTTCCTTAAGTTTCTCTAGTAATAAACGATAATATTTTTGCCCAATATGGCGGCCTGCTAATTTAAGACCCTCTATACACTCCTTTACTTCTTCTGCTGTTAGTTCATTTTCCTCATAAGCAGCCATTAGAACTCCGATTGTTCCCATGATTCTATGCCCCATTTGCTTAGATACGTTTCTTCCCTTTATCTCATCCATTAAAAGCAAATCTGCTTGTATCTCATCCGTAAGAATAATTGCCGCACTTTCCCCTAGGTCTAAGCCTGTTGCCCGTTTTAATATATCTACAGATGCAGCGTTTAATATGTTTTTAGTCGTGATAAAGTTCTTAGACTTAATTTTATCTGCTTCTGTCCGGTAACGTTTATTCGAAGTTAATTCCGTAAATACCTCTTCCGGAAGAACAACTTCGCCAAATAATTTTTCCAAAATTTCCAATCTATCAATTTTCAAAAGAGAGATAAGGGGCGTTGTATCTGAGACAACTATCATTTTATTTACCCCTTCTTTTTGAGTTGAAGATATGTATCTATATCTTCTTCCAATTCATCTTGAATCAAATCCAAATAGGAATACCCTAGCTTATCATAGATATCAAGGAGTTCTGATTTCCCAATTCCAAGTATTTCTGCCGCTCTTCCATGAGAAATACTTTGATTTAAAATATAGGGATATAGCAAAAGTGCATTTCTTCTCAGTTCCGACTCCGGTGAAAGCTCTTCCAGATACTTACGCATTTCTACCGGCACTTGTATTGTGATTGATTCCGTTTTCACCATAGTTGTCTTCTCCCTTCAGGTTGTTTTTTAGATTACATCAGGGTAATGCAAAAGTTTTAAATTTGTATGTCCTAGCATTATACTCTATTTTGCAAAAACAAAAAATAGAATCAATGCTTTTTAATTTTAGGCCAATATAGTTTAGCTATATTTATCATTGCTCCATCTTTTCCAATGCCAACCCGATCAATTGATCCGCCTGATCTGCCATGAATAGCGGGATATTCAGCACATCATCATCCAGTTTCAGATTGTCCAATGAGAAACGGATGCGGAGCTTAACCTTATCAGGGAAGAGTTCCTTGAACTTCTTCATACAATTCTTCCAAGACAGCAATTTTTTTAAGATAAATTGTTCCATAAAAACAATCCTCACATTTTTATTGGAATTTTCTGCTCAATAATCACATTTTTATTGGGTTTTTTGTACTCTATAATCACATTTTTATTGTATTTTTAATCCATGAAAATTACAAGCAAAAACAAAAATAGAATCTTCTTGAACTGTCAACCATTAGTTGACAGTTCCCTTTAGGGAAAAACGTGTGAAGGAAATAAGCAAAATCCTTTGACCGCTGAATGACCGTTTTTCTCTAATGACCTATATACTCTCTAGGAAAAAGAGGACATGATCGTATCTTTTTCCTATCAAAACAGGAGTTTCTTTAACCATGCCGGTACTTTGTTTATCATATTTGATAATGTATCCCATATGGTTTTTTCTGATTTTTCTTTAACTATATTTTTCATTCCTACAATAAATATATACACCTATGTTATCCGACAAATAACTTGATACAAACGTGCCTTCCGGTAAGGTATATTCACTATCTGATAAAAACGCCGTCTTTTTATTTCACAAATCTCGTTATCAACGATACAATATAAATGCTTATTCATTGTAAATATTGCGCTGATATCTTGTTGAAAACTAAAACTTCCTAGCTTTTCTAAGCTTTTTTTATCGACTATGTCTATAGTGCTTTTTCTTCCTTTTGTAGACCTTCCTAAGCAATATAACTGATTTTCAAATAAGATTACTTTTTCATATTCCATGTCTTTTTCGTAGATTTTTTCTTCAATCTTGTCATTATATAAATCCACTTTTATTATTTTACTGCTCCATATATCCTCTTCCACAAACAAATGAGTGCCTACGATATATAACACGTTCTCTTCACACAATAAGTCGGAAGAATAGATGTCTATAATCTCTTTCTTTAATATTTTTCCCTCTTCGTTTTGGACAAGAAGAAGATTTTTATACGTATCCCCTTCTACATTTCCATTCATTACAGCAACTATTTTCTCATCACAAAGATTTATGGATGTGACTCCGGAATAATTAGGATTATCCAAAAGTGAAAATAGCTTATAATCGCCGTCTCCATGAAGGAGGATATTATTATTGGCTCGTTCTCCTCCTGCTATAAACTTATCTTGATGAAAATTGAACTTTGTAACATCTTGCATTTTCAACCTTCTCTTATTGACAAGCTTTCCATCAGTATCAAGTTCTATCAGTTCTCCGTTCTTATCAAACATATTGGATGCAAGTATATAGTAAGCTGTATCTTTGTTTTCGCTTTTTACATCTAGCATAGTATGAAAGCCTATGAATGCAATGAGCGCCAGCAGACACAAAGCTAAGCCAATCAGTCTATTCTTCATAAATAAGGTCCTCTTATATAAAACAGGCAGTTGTAATAAATTATACTATGTCTACCTTTGAAAATACATAATAGTTAAAAGTGGGGCCAGTATACTTTCTATACCTGCGCATAATCAAAGATTGAGGCATCTCTAACCCTGCGCATAATCAAAGATTGGGGCATCTCTAACCCTGCGCATAATCAAAAAATAGCAGAAAGGGCTGTACTATCCCCTTCTGCTATCTCCATTTTTCCTTATCTTAGCAAGCGCCTCTTATGAAACACAAGCCATCTTTTTTAAACCACCGCCGCAGTTAGTTTTCCGTCCTGCAAACGGATTTCTATATTGTCACCTTCTTTTACTCTATCTTCCAGAATTTCCTTAGCCACCAAAGTTTCCACATGCTTTTGCATATAACGCTTCAGCGGTCTTGCACCGAAGCCGGGCTCATAGGCATTTTCCAAGATGAAGTCCAAGGCTTCCTTCTGAAGATGGATGTACAAACGACGCTCCTGCAAACGCTTGTTGATGTCCTTCAGGATAAGGTCTGCGATTCTTTCCATATCCTTCTGTACCAAAGGCTTGAAGAGAATGATCTCATCCAAACGGTTCAGGAACTCCGGACGGAAATGACCGTGAAGTGCTTCCATAACTTCCTTCCGTACGTTCTCCGGAATGTCTCCATTTTCAGAAATACCGTCAAGAAGCGTCTGGGCACCGATATTGGAGGTCAGGATAATGATGGTGTTCTTAAAGTCCACCGTCCGTCCCTGAGAATCGGTGATTCGTCCGTCATCCAGCACCTGTAAGAGGATGTTGAACACATCCGGATGGGCCTTCTCAATTTCGTCAAAAAGCACTACCGCATAGGGCTTTCTCCGAACCGCCTCGGTCAGCTGTCCGCCCTCTTCATAACCGACATAGCCGGGAGCCGCACCAATCAAACGGGACACGGAGTATTTTTCCATGTACTCGGACATATCGATACGCACCATGGCATTTTCATCATCAAAGAGGTTCTGGGCAAGGGACTTGGCAAGCTCCGTCTTACCTACACCGGTAGGTCCTAAGAACAGGAAGGAACCGATGGGCTTTGTGGGATCCTTGATACCGGCTTTGGAACGAAGAATAGCTTCTGTAACCTTGGTTACCGCTTCTTCCTGTCCAATCAGTCTCTTATGGATTTCATCGTCCAGATGAAGAACCTTGGAACGCTCGGACTCGTTTAACTTGGTTACCGGAATGCCGGTCCAGCGGCTGATGATTTTGGCGATTTCTTCCTCTGTCACCTTGTCGTGTACCAAGCCTTGAGCTTCCTTGCTTTGCGCAAGTTCCTCCGCCTCCTGCAATTCCCGTTCTATCTGGGGCAAGTCCTGATATTGCAGCTTTGCCACCTTTTCGTAGTCGTAGTTTTGCTTGGCGATATTCATTTCGGACTGAATCTTATCCTTCTTCTCTCTTAAGGTCTGAAGGTTAGATACGGCGTTACGCTCATTTTCCCACTGGGCTTTCTGCACATTAAACTGATCCCTAAGCTCGGAGAGCTCCTTCTGAAGGGTAGCCAGTCTTTCCTTGGAAAGCTGATCCTCTTCCTTCTTTAAAGCCAATTCCTCAATCTGGAGCTGCAAAATCCTTCTCTGCATCTCATCCATTTCCTCCGGCATGGAATCCATCTCGGTCTTAATCATGGCGCAGGCCTCGTCCACAAGGTCAATGGCCTTATCCGGCAGGAACCTGTCGGAAATGTAACGGTCGGAAAGGGTAGCTGCCGCAACCAGTGCGGAGTCGGTAATCTTTACGCCGTGGTATAACCTCATAACGCTCCTTAATACCTCTTAGGATGGAAATGGTGTCTTCCACATCCGGCTCGTCTACCATGACAGGCTGAAAACGTCTTTCCAAAGCAGGGTCTTTTTCAATATATTTTCTATATTCATCCAGAGTGGTGGCTCCGATACAATGAAGCTCTCCTCTGGCCAGCATGGGTTTTAAGAGATTGCCGGCATCCATGGAGCCTTCTGTTTTTCCGGCTCCTACAATGTTATGGATCTCATCGATGAAGAGCAGGATTTCTCCCTCGGACTTCTTCACCTCGTCCAAAACTGCCTTTAATCTTTCTTCAAACTCTCCTCTATATTTAGCGCCGGCAATCAATGCACCCATATCCAGGGCAAAAATCTTCTTCTTTTTCAAGGAATCCGGCACGTCTTCCTTGGCAATTCTTTGGGCCAAGCCCTCTACCGCAGCAGTTTTACCAACCCCGGGTTCTCCGATTAAGCAGGGGTTATTCTTCTGCTTTCTGGAAAGAATACGGATGATATTACGAATTTCATCATCTCTTCCGATAATGGGGTCAAACTTCTGCTGTCTGGCTCTTTCCACCATTTCGTAACCATATTTGTTCAAAGAATCGTAGGTACCTTCCGGGTTGTCGGTAACCACCTTCTGATTTCCTCGAACGGAGGACAGAGCCTGTAAAAATCCATCCTTTGTAATATGGAACTGCTTGAAGAGCTCCTGAATCTTCTTATCCCCGTCCTTTAAGAGGGCCAGGAAAAGATGCTCTACGGAAACATATTCATCTCCCATGGCTTTCGCATGGTCTTCCGCATTCATCATGACCTTATTGGCATCCTGGGAAAAATACTGCTGTCCCCCGGAAACCTTAGGCAGGCTGTTAATCTTCTCTTCCAGCGCTCTCTTAAAGTCTTCTACCGGAACTTCCATCTTTTCCAGAAGCTTTTCAATCAGGCTGTCTTCAATGTCTAACAAACTATATAAAATATGAAGCTGTTCAATGGCTTGATTGCCGTGGTCCATGGCAATCTTTTGGCTGTTGTTGATACTTTCAACGGATTTTTGGGTAAAACGATTAATGTTCATAGGAGTACCTCCTTTATTTTTCCTCAAGATAGCTCCATTATACTCTCGTTGTTAGCACTGTCAAGTTGTGAGTGCTAATTCTTTTGTGATTTTTTTGTGAAATGAAAAAGCGAAAAAAAACTGAAAAAGAAGCTTTCCTATATAGAGAGAACAGCGGCCGGACTGCCGGCTTAAATTTTCATTAAAATTTCACTTGCTTTTTTTGAAATCTCCCACTATACTATCCCCGTTATATATTTCATAAGGGAGTAACAAGAGCCTAGCTCGTGGATATCAACATTACATGCAGGAAACTGCTGGTATCTACTGAAAATGTGAGACTTATGCAACCCAGTTTTTCTGAGTGGCATGGGTCTCTTTTTATTCTATAGAGACACCTGCACACAGCAGGATATCTCATTGTTAGAAGCGATCGGATTCTTGCCCCTTATGAAAACCTAGGGAGAAAGGGTAAAGGAAAATGAAGGATCAAAACATGGAACAGAAAAGCACAAGAAAAGTATGGCAGGACAAGGCTTATCAAATGGAAATTCCGGAGCTGCTGAGAGCCGTGGAAAGTCCGGTGGAAACAGGACTTTCCTCTGCCGAGGTAGCCAAAAGACAGGCAGAGTACGGCAGTAATGCTCTGGAAGTGGAGAAGCATTCTTCTCTATTAGAAAAATTTATAGAGCAATTTAAAGATTTTATGATTATCATCCTTTTGGCTGCTGCCGCTGTTTCTCTTTTTGCCAGCCATGAATGGCACGATGCGGTGATTATCCTTTTGGTGGTGGTTTTAAACGCTATTATGGGTGTGATTCAGGAAGCAAAGGCGGAGGAGGCTATTGATGCCTTAAAGGAAATGGCTTCTCCGGATGCCAGAGTTCGCAGAAACGGCAATGTGGAAACCATCAAGTCCCATGAGCTGGTGCCGGGAGATATCGTGCTTTTGGAAGCAGGGGATATTGTTCCTGCAGATATGCGTTTGCTGGAAGCCAACTCCCTGAAGGTAGAGGAGGCGGCTCTTACCGGAGAATCCGTTCCCGTGGATAAGGACATTGCCCCCATTACTTTGGAGGATGCGGGAATCGGCGACCGGAAAAACATGGTTTTCTCCAGTACCAATGTGACCTACGGCCGTGCCGTGGCAGTGGTTACCGCCATCGGTATGGATACGGAGGTAGGACATATCGCCAACATGCTGGCCCATGCGGAAAAGACCAAGACCCCTTTACAAAGGGATCAGGACCGTTTGGGAAAGAGCTTAACCATTATGATTTTGGCCATTGCCGCAGTAACCTTTGTGGTGGGACTGCTTCGGGGAAGAGCCATTACCGATATGCTTCTGGTATCCATTTCCCTAGCGGTAGCTGCTATTCCCGAGGGCTTACCTGCCATTTCCACCATCATCCTCTCTCTGGGAACCCGTTCTATGGCGGAGAGAAAGGCTCTGGTGCGTACTCTTCCGGCGGTGGAGACTCTGGGAGGCACCCAGGTAATCTGCTCCGATAAAACCGGAACCCTGACTCTGAACCAGATGACCATTGAGAAAGTGTATTTTGACGGAAAATCACAGGACCGCAGCGTGGAAATTCCTGTGGATAATCCCCTCCTTCGCAGTCTTGTTTTGGCAAATGACAGCAAGCTGGATGCGGAAGGAAAGCTGATTGGCGATCCTACAGAAACCGCTATGGTACAGTTTGCCTTAGACCAGCATTTTTCCTCTTCAGGAAAATGAAAGCAAAGCTACCCCGTGTACAGGAGCTGCCCTTTGACTCCACCCAGAAAGCTGATGAGTACCTTCCATCCCCTGGGAGGGAATTCCTCCTTTGCACCAAGGGGGCACCGGACCAGCTTTTACAGCGTTGCAGTCACATCGTGGAAAATGGAGAAGTTCGCCCCTTAACGGAGGAGGATAGAAAAGCCATCCTCTCCGAAAATACCAAAATGGCAAGGGAGGCGCTTCGTGTCTTGGCAGCTGCTTATCAGATTTGTAATGCCGTGCCGGACTCTCCCCGTTCCGAGGAAGTGGAGCAAAACCTGATTTTTGCCGGTCTTGTGGGCATGATTGACCCGGAGCGTAAGGAAGCGGCGGCAGCGATTGCCGTAGCCAAGGGCGCCGGCGTTCGTACCGTAATGATTACCGGCGACCATGCGGAAACCGCCCAGGCCATTGCCGAGCGTTTAGGCATTCTTCCTATGGGAGAGGATAACCGTTGCCACGTATTAACCGGCGCCGAGCTGGAAATGATGTCCGATGAGGAGCTGGAGAAGAAGGTTCCGGAGATATCCGTTTACGCCAGAGTTTCTCCGGAGCATAAGGTTCGAATCGTGAGAGCATGGCAGAAGAACGGAAAGATTGTTTCCATGACCGGTGACGGTGTAAATGATGCCCCTGCCTTAAAGCAGGCGGATATCGGCGTGGGGATGGGAATCACCGGAACGGAAGTTTCCAAGGGTGCTTCCGACATGGTGCTGGCGGATGATAACTTTGAAACCATTGTGGTAGCCATTGAAGAAGGACGAAAGGTTTTCTCCAATATTCAAAAGGCGGTACAGTACCTGCTTTCCGCAAACTTCGGAGAGGTAATTACCCTCTTTGTGGCAACCCTTTTGGGCTGGACCATCTTACAGCCGGTACACATCCTTTGGATTAACTTGGTAACTGACGTTTTCCCGGCTATCGCTTTAGGAATGGAAAAGGCTGAGCCGGATGTAATGCAGAGAAAGCCCAGAGAAAAGAGTTCCAGCTTCCTCTCCAACGGTGTACTGGAAAGTATTCTTTATCAGGGTGTTTTAGAGGGTGGACTGACGCTCTTCATCTATTGGCTGGCAGGACAGTATTTCCACGAGGAAAATCTTTCCGAGACCATGGCCTTTGCCACCCTGGGGCTTTTACAGCTCTTCCATGCCTTTAACGTAAAGTCCGTTTTCCGATCCCTTTTCAATGGAAATCCTTTGGACAATATTTACTTAAACGGTGCGGCACTGCTTTCCGCCTTCCTGCTTTTAGGCGTAATCATTACTCCGGGAATCAACCAGTTCTTCGATGTAACCCCTCCAAGCCTTATGCAGTGGGGAATCGTTTTCGGAATTTCCTTCAGTATTATTGTGTTTGTAGAGATTGCTAAGGCGATTTTCAGGACGGTGCGGAAGCAAGCATAAACATACACACAAAAAAGAGGCTATAAAAAATCAAAATTAAAAAAAGTTTTTAGCAATATAGGTCTGAGAATGGGGTAGTCTGAGCCCGACGGTACTTGCGAAAAACAAGAGAAACGCAGTTTTTCGCTTAGTATCCGCTTCGTGGCGAAGCTAGCGGGAGCGTGCCCCGGCTTCAGACCTATATTGCGTAAAAAAACTATTTTGATTTTTATATAGCCTCTTTTAAATTCGAGGAGATGTTTGTGCTCTGCTTTTCATCGTCCATGATCTTACCCCTATTAAAGAAAGGGCTCTTCTGTCTGCGAGCCATCTCCCCGCGAAAAGACATCCCTGTCCTTTCTAAAAACTACTATTCTAGGAAATTTTCCTTCTGAAAAGCTTTTTAATGTCCCATATTGGAACCGCTGGCTACCAGGTTGGAACCGGAAGCTACAGGCTTTGGAAGGTTGGAGCTGCTGGCCTTAGCACCATTCTTCTTGCCGCTTGCGCCTCCTGCCCCTCCTGTTCCGGAACCGCTTCCGCCGCCGGAGAAGCTGATAATGGTCTTTGTGGGAGTGGTGCTTGCTGCCGCCTCTGTGCTCTGCTTCTGCTCTACGGAAGGATATCCCTTGCCTGCCTCATATACAGGTGTACCATCAGCATTTACCCAATGTCCCTCAGCATCTACCTTGTAGCCGTCCTTCTCGGAGGAAACCAAAAGCTCTCCGAACTTTGGACCTTCTTCCTCCTGTAAGTAGTAGGAATATCCGCCTACCCACTGCCAGCCCTGAAGAAGCTTTCCGAAGCTGCCGTCGTGTAAGGTGCTCATGAAGAACCATTTTTCGGCATCATTCTTCTGCCAACCGGAGAATAAAGTTCCGTCCTCCTTTAAGAAGAACCAGCTTCCGTCTGTGTAAACCCAACCCTGGTACTTGCTTCCGTCAGGCTTTACGAAGGACCACTGTCCGGCGTCCTGCTTCCAGCTTCCTTCTGTGTTTAATGGTGCCGCCACTGCAGGAATGGCAGATACCAATAAAAGCTGCTCCTAATCCCTAAGGCCAAAAGGCTTGCTTTTTCTTTTCATTCTTTTCATCTTTCTCTCCTTTACTTCCGTACTGATTTTCTCTGTACGCTTCCTTAGAAATTCACTTGTTTGCACTATTTCTTAAAAAGTTCTTTTCCGAGAGAAATCTTAACATAGGCTTTCGGAATTCTCAACAGCTCTTGAAAATGTTATTAAATTTGTCAGAAATACTTTTAGAATTTAACTTTTTCTATTTTGATAATTTTTGAAAAATTTTTCTGTGATATGGTTTCCGGCAATTTCCTCCTCTGTTCGAAGAAAATATTTGTCAATAATCTGATTCTCTCCATCCTCCGTCACCGGATCATCCCAGGTACAGTCCACAGAAAGCCATTTTCCATCAATCAAAACTCTGTTCCAGGCATGGCTGCCTACTACACCGCCTCTTCCAACGGATTTTTCCCACCACAACCTCATGGGGTATTCCCAGAACCTCCATAAAATAATCAAAAGCTTCCACATAGCCGTTACATACTGCAACACCCTTCAGCATCACGCCTTCGATATGGTAGGAATCCTCCGGAATGGTTCGTCTTCTCTGATTCTCAATATCATACTTGGTCTGCTGAATAATCCAGTCATGAACCGCCTTCACCTTCTCCCTGTCGCTCATGGCGTCATTGCAAATCTGCTCCGCCACGGTGAAGACCTTAAGCTTTGCCAACGCCTCGGGAGAGGAGGCATCCAAGCCGTAAGCACTGCGTCCTTCTTTAATCCCGAAATGCAGGTAATGGCTCCAAAAGGCGGAGGGATTCATTCCATAGGCCTCCAGCACATCCGGATTATCCTTGGCATATTGCTCCGCATCCAGATATTCCCCATTCTCTCCAAGCTTAATGCAGTTCTCCTGTCTCCTTTAATGGGAGAGGCGTAGACCTGCATCCCATAAATAAAGGTAAACATTAGCAATAGTATCTTGATTCCTTTGTTCCAATGCCGATTCATCAATATGCCCCCCTCACTATCCCTGTTCGTGTCATTTCTTACTTAAGTATCACCAGACTTCCTTGTTGTACCCATGCCACTCCTGCTCATTTGAGGGGTCACAGGCTTCACCTACGCTACTTATTTTGAAATATGATAATACCCCTTTACTGTCTCTCCAGTAAAGAGGTATATCTAAATCTTATGAAATACTTCAGAATAGGCTTAGTGCCTTGCAAAACTGCTTAAGGATAGGTCTTTAAGAACTCCACATTTTTCTTTTCAATCGCTGACATTTGTCGATAAATATTATCCACATTTGATATCCGATCCCGGAGAGAAGAGTACCAATAAAATTGCTCAAAATAATCATTGAGCTCCGGATCCCTTAAACTCATAACCGTATCTGGCATATATCTCATTTATAATCATCTGAGCAAGCGACCTTTGCCCGGGGAAGAGTTCCTTTGGATACTCTGCCATCAATTCGGTCATATCCTGCTTCGTAATCAACCTGATGGAACTGTAGGGGCAAATATAGTCCGATACAGCATACTGTGCTTTTGCCTCCTCAGTTTTCGCATCATCCTCTGCTGTAGAAAACGGCATCGAAGAATCTTCTGTGCCTATAGCAGTATCTTTCTCCTCTGAAGTTTCCTTCAAGCCCGAAACTGTATAAGTTATGTTCTTTTTACCGGGTAAAATACCGCAAGATTCATAGTAATAAAGCGGGCTGTATCGTAAAAGCAATATCTACTTTGGAGCCATTAGATAATAAAAAATTGGGATATATTATGAAGTCATCTTTTTAAGACCTTTTTGGTAAAGCTCTTAGAACTATATTGGCATATCCATTTTTTCCTACTGCCTTAATTTCCATTTTCCCGAAAATATCCTCTTCTTTCACAGAAGCATCGGTATGGGCTTTTATCTTTTTATTCTCTACTTTCAGTTTACAGTTTAAATAACGGGTAATCTCTCTGTCATCAAAGTTCCACTGATAAGCAATTAAATCTCCATTTTTAATGTTTTTCTCTTTCTTAAGACCGGGAGGGCTGATAGATTCAAACAAGCAAGTTATCGGAGAATGATAAAAGCTCCTCCAACCCCTTCGATTTCGCCAACTGAGTGAAGGATAATTTTTCCCCATAATCCCTTTTGATTCCATCCCAGTCTGTTCTGTACCTGCTACGGCATAGCCACTTGGTCCATGGATATTCACCTTCACATATTCATCTAAGGGAATTGTAATTTTCTTAAAAATTGTAGATATATCCAAGTTCCACTGCTCCCTATAAGAAACGCCAGAAAAAGGCAGATAAAAATGTAAATGTAATTTTTTTCTTTGGTTTCAAAAGCCTTAGCTTCTTTTGTAGCCACTGTCTTATTCCCTACAACAGATTCGTTTGGCACCGAGGGCGTGGAGGAAAGAGAAAGGGTTCCCTCCGAAAGCTGTTCTACTTCCTCTTCGGGCAATCTTGCTCCACAAAGTTTGCAGAATACGGCATCATCATCATTTTTAAACCACATTTTCTACAAAAACATCCTATTCTCCTTTGATAATTCGTTTTTTGAATTTAGTTAAGGGAATCCACGACATTTACCTTCTATCCTATATTTCTTTTCCGTGTTTGACATGGAAAGGTCAGCTTTTCCTTAGTTTTATCATAAGTTTTATTAAAAAACAAATAATCCTCATTCTCTCCCTTTCCATTCCTTCTGCCTTTTGTTATCATTAGAGCCTAAAGAATACATGTTTTTTGATGAAAAAGGAGGGTTTTCTATGAGTGAAAATGATAAGCGGCAGGACGCGATTTCCTGGGATGAATATTTTATGGGAATCTGTACGCTATCCGCCCATCGTTCCAAGGACCCTTCCACCCAGGTAGGAGCCTGCATTGTTTCTCCGGATCATAAAATTCTCTCCATGGGCTACAACGGCTTCCCGAAGGGTTGCTCCGACGACATTTTCCCTTGGGCGAAAATGCGGGCAGAGCAGGATCCCTATAATGCCAAGTATTTTTATGTAACCCATGCGGAATTGAACGCGATTTTGAATTATCGGGGCGGTTCCTTGGAGGGCGCTACGATTTATGTAACACTCTTCCCCTGCAACGAGTGTGCGAAAGCCATTATCCAATCCGGCATCAAAACCTTGGTGTACTGGGAGGACAAATATGCGGATACCCCCGCGGTAAAGGCCTCCAAGCGCATGCTGGATGCTGCCGGTGTACGCTATTACCCCTACCAGCCCACCGGAAGAAGCATTACTATTGAATTTTAAAAAATGTCATGCTTGCGTTATCCTGAGAGGGGCAACTATATAACTTCTTAAGAGAGCATACTATAGCTTCTTGGTTTGGTATCTTCAGATACCTTTTGAAAAATAAAACTATCTATAGAAAGAAATACAGGAAATAATGTTTATTCGTTCTGAATCAAAGAAAAAAAGAGAAATGAGAGTTCGAGAAATCATGAAGAGGCTGGATGCCCATTATGGGGATCGGCCCATGATTTTTTTAGAGGCGAAAAATGCCTGGCAGCTGCTTTTTGCCACCATTTTAAGTGCCCAGTGCACCGATGCCCGGGTAAATATGGTGACGGAAAAGCTTTTTGTGAAATATAAAGATTTACAAGCCTTTGCGGATTGTGATTTAAAGGAGCTGGAAGAGGATATCCATTCCACCGGTTTTTATCATAACAAGGCCAAAAATATGAAGGCCTGTGCCAAAGCGCTGGTAGAGGAGTATGGAGGGGAGGTTCCCCGGAATATCGAGGCCTTAACTGCCCTTCCCGGGGTGGGACGGAAAACCGGAAATCTGATTTTAGGAAACATTTACCATATTCCCTCTATCGTGGTAGATACCCATGTGAAGCGCATTTCCAACCGTTTGGGGCTGGCGGATTCTCCGGATCCCACCAAGGTGGAATTTCAGCTGATGGAGCATCTTCCGGAGGAATTTTGGATTCGTTGGAACACCCACATCATTGCTTTAGGAAGAACCCTTTGTACTTCCCAAAGTCCCAAGTGCGGCGAATGTTATTTGCAGGATCTCTGCCCTTCCAGCAAGAAGGATCCGGAAACCTGGAGGCCTGTGGGGGAAAGAAAGGCTATCGGAAAGAAAAAGCCTGCTGCAAAGAAGACTGTTGAAAAGAAAAAGTCTGCTGCAAAGAATGCAGGTTTGAAGAAGGTAGAGGCAAATGTTGCCGTTGGCTCCAGAAAGACATTGGCGAAAAAGTCGCAGAATAAAGTATGAATAAAGAGGCAAACAAGCCTACTGTAAAGAATAGTTTGGAGGATTTGTCCATGTGTGAATGTGAATTATGCAGAAATTTGGCTTTTGACGATGAAGAGGAAGATTACGAGTGCATGGCCGAATTTGATGAAGATGAAATTGCCAAGATGTGGCAGGAAGGCAGCCGCTCTCACTGCCCCAACTGGAAAAAGCAATGAAAATGAATATCAAACTGTAAAAATATCAGGCTATCGGGCATTTGGCGATAGAGGGAAAGCCTGCAGCAGCTTCTGCTTCCGAAAAGGAAGAGGATGCTGCAAAAGAAAAATCCTGGCAGATTCCATTGCCAAAAGTGGCAGCAAAAATCGGTTCCTAAATCCTGTGAACCGCAAATTACCGAGAAGATTATACGCTGAGCCATAAAGATAATGGATAGAATCGGAGAAACTTTATGAATATCGTTTTACATGAACCGGAAATTCCCTTTAACACCGGAGCCATCGGCAGAACCTGCGTGGCGACCAAAAGTACTCTGCACCTGATTAAGCCCTACGGTTTTATTTTGAATGATAAAAATATCAAAAAAGCCGGTATGGATTACTGGCCTTTGTTAAAGCTTCGGGAATATATTTCCTATGAGGAATTTATAGCAGGTGTGGAGGAAGAAAAGAGAAATGGAAAAAGCAATGGGAGCTTCCTCGGAAAACACCGCCTCGGAAAATGCTTCCGGCAAAAAAATTGCTCTTCCCAAGATTTGGTACGCCACCACCAAGGCTCATAAAACCCATACGGAGGTCTCCTTTTCTCCCAATGATTACATTGTCTTCGGAAAGGAATCCGCAGGAATTCCGGAGGAGATTCTGGTAGATAACGAGGAACAGTGTATCCGTATTCCTATGTTGGAGGAAGCTCGCTCTCTAAATCTTTCTAATTCCGTAGCCATCATTTTATATGAGGCGCTTCGGCAGCAGGATTTTCCCTTCTTAAGTAAGGAAGGAGCCTTGCACCATTTGCAATGGAAGGAATAGCGTTACTACTTTCTTTGAGAATCCTTATATTCTTCTTCCAGCTCATCAATCAGATATAAGTCACTTCTGCAATGCATATCGGAAATGCCTTGGCTTATGAGTTGATACAGCTCGGATTTATAAAAAAAATCCAAGGCATTTTCTAAAGATATTTTTCTTTCTCTACAAAGCCTGCTATAATGCGGGCGTATAGTAAAAGAACAGGGATGGGCATTCGTAAGTTTCACTCCCTTCATAATGCAATACAGAAAGAGCCTCTTCTGTACGAAAGCAATACTGGATGTTAGGCTTTTCATAACGAAGCCTTTTAATAGCCTCTTCTTCATCAATCAAATGGTCAAAAAAAAGCTCTACCGTATTAAATACCTTGTCATTTGCAATTCCGCCAATCACAATATCGTAGTTACTTTTATCCTGTCCGCTCCTGCACTTCACTACAAAATCCAGCCAATCCAAAGAATAGGTATCGAAAGACAAAAGCTTTCTTTCGGCCATTTTCCTTTCATCCATAGAATATATGGACAATACAGCTTCTTTTCCCAGCCTTTTATAACGCTTACACCATTGTTCTGCTTGCTCTTTCAACGGGGTCACATAAAATCCCCTACCAAAATCCACATAAGGTCTGGAATGTAAAATATCCGGCTTAGGAATAGCTAGATTGGAACCATGATAGAGAATCATAGCTGCACCCCCCATTCTTTCATCACAGACAAAAGCTCCTGAAGGATATATTCTTTTCCTTGCGTATGGAGCGCCTCGTATTCCGGTATGATATAGTTCTGCAAAAGGTTCTTTCCACTACTAAGCTCTTGATAAACACTTGCTCCATCCTTATGCATAAGTTCTGCTAAACTTTCAATACAAAATAGGGTAAATTCCAGTTCATGAATGTTATTCAGTTTGTTTTCTACCGATTCTTTCATCAAATCACCTCTACTCATTCTCTAACTATAGCTGTATCTTAGCATATATGCATTCTATCCCAAACACTATTTGCAAAAGTTAATTTTGCTTCATTTTTAAACTTATATACCTTATTGCGCTATTTCTTTATTTTTCTTTATAATCATTATAATACCTAATTCTGCTCGGAAAAATCCCCAAAGTATTTTTCGGACACATGACCGTACAAAAATTAAAAGTAACGAAGGAATAAAAAGAAAACTTCGACTAAAGCTTATGAAAAAGCTAAACTATCAAAAATCCCAGACCTTGTGAAGTCTGGGATTTTATCTATCTTATTCTATTAAAGTTTCTCTTCTTATACAAAAGAGAATAGAAAAAGCCTAGTGTGGAAAGCAAGAATAAAACAAAATAAAGCTTTGCACCACTATAATCTGCTGTTTTTGTACTTCCCCTATTCGCTCCAAGAACTTGAGGCGTTTTTTCTCCATGAAGGTCTTTCGGGTCTCTCTCTGCTCCAAGTACCTGTGCCGTGGGAGCTGTTTCAGAAGTGGAAGCTGCTCTGTCTGCACCTAAAACTTCTCCATTGTTTTCCACCGTTGTAGCGGAAGAACTTGTTCCGGTGGGAATAGAGGCTCCCAATACTCTTGGAGAATTTCCTCTACCGGAAGGGATAGAAGCAATTCCCCTACCGGGAGTTGTTAGATATATTTCCGGTACCGGGAGTACTGCTTGTCGTATCAGGAGGGTTCGGTGTATTGTCTTCTTTTGAAGGATTCTGATGATTTCCGCCATCGGGGGGATTCTGTGTTTTCTCACTATTCTCCGTATCCTTCTTTTCCGGATTATTCTCCTCCGGATTCTTAGCTTCGGATTTTTTCGAATTTACCAGAACATTAATATAGCCGGTAGCCTCATTATGTTCTATCGCAGTATCATAACCCTCCACAGGTATTTCTTTTATTTCAAACTTAACAGCTTGGTTTTCTGCATCCGTTTTATTGTATTGAAAAGTATGCTGCCAGTCATTGCCATCATTCAAAATTACTTCATCAACGACTTTCCCATTTGCCAAAAGTAGAACCTTCACATTTCTTGGGTGAGGGCCTTCTCCTTTCCAAATTTTCGTTACGGGAATAGCTGTCTTTGCATCCAAATAATGCGCATTTGTAATGACAAACTTCGTGTCCTGAGATCCGGTAATAACTGTTTTAAAGCCATCTATCGGCTCTTCTTCCACCGTATATTCAATCTCTTTTCCGTTTTCATCTCTTCTATCCAAATCGGTAAATCTATGGTATAAGCCATAAAAATCGTCATCTCTAAGAATAGCCGTTTTAAATCTCTTTCCATTTCTCAAGAGATATACAGTTACCTTCGGATAGAAATCTGCCATAGAAGGATAGCCTAAATACGAAGTATCCTCTCCGCTTGGAGCAGAAAGAGTATTATCCCCTTCCCTAGCATCTCTTTCACCGGACAGAAGGTACTCCTCATCAGATACATCTAAAGCACCATCATGTATCAAATCTTCTATAGGGAGAGAGGCCGGAGAAGGAACTCCCGGCTTTAAAATCCAATCCTTTCGTACGAGAATATCCCTTTTATCCGGGTCTTCGACTTTCTTCTTCTCATTTTGATATTCCAAGAGAATTTCGGAGCTTTCATTAAATCGCTCCTCCATGACAAAATCCTCTTCTCTATTTCCCATCTTATATCCTAAGGGGAGGATTGACTTCCTTAACATTATAAGATTCTTTGATCAGGTTATTTACTGTTGCAATTCCATCTTTACCGGAAACAATGATTTTTCTATAACCGGTGTTAAGGCTATACACCAAGAATTCCGCACCTTCTAAGGGGCTTCCATCCTGCTTATCCGTCTTTCGAACTTTAATGCTAAACCCGCTTTGTTCAAAAGAATCTGCAGCTTCCTTTACGGTGTAGCTGTGTTCTTGTGCCTTTACCTCTACATTTAACAATTCGGCTTTATTCTTATAAACTGATCCCTTTACCGGAAACTCGATAATTTCTACAAAATAACGAATTTCAAAGCCTTCATTCGGATTCATATGTCCCAATTCGTACTGCATACCTCCCGGCTCTAGATTCCAATACCGATCGATATAATTTATATCCGGATATTGCTTTTCTTCCGCAGGGGTACTTCCCTCTTCATCTGTTCTCAGAGAAAATACGGAGCCGGGATTCGCCTCATCATCTTCTGCAGGAACAAAAATCTTCTTTCCGCTTCCATCCTCCCGATACTCTCCGCTTCTCCATACACCCCTACGGATATGTGGAATGTATTGCTCTTTATTCTCAAAATCACTGTTAACATTGTAGTATGCCGGATTAAAAAATCGCAGCATCTCATTTTCTAAAGTATCCTGAAAGATAACATTTTCATAACCATTTTCCTGATGTGTTCCTTCAAAGTTCTTCCCATCAAAGCGAACTAGATACTCCAAAAGATAATGAGAGGAGCCTTCGGTATCCTTTACTTCTTGGATTCCCCCATTCACCAGCTCTTTAGTGAAAGTAATCGGATGATTAGATTCCTGTTCCCGGCTTTTCTCCTTATGTTCAGCACTCTCAACAGCCTTGCCAGAGTTTCCAGCCTCTTCTGTGCCCTCTACAGTCTCAGCAGCGTTTCTGTCCTCTTCTGTGCCTTCTACAGCCTCGGCAGCGTTTCCATCCTCTGCCATAGTTCCTAGATTGCTTTCCTCCTCCGACAATGCCTCTTCATTAGAATTTCTGTCTTCTTCGCTTTTGGCATCTGTTCCCTCGTTTATTTCACGTATCGAGCCAAGTACTCCGACCTCTCTGCTATCCTCTTCTTCCCTGCTGCCTGTTTCTGTTTTCACAAAAACTGAGGGGTTTTTCTCCTCTGCCTGTGCCGGAAAGCATCCTTGGCAAATCAGCAGCACAGAAAAAGAATGCCAAGAGTCTTCTCTTTGTCTTCATTTTTTCTTTTTTCCTCTCTTCAAATTATTAAATATACTTAAAATTTAAAGTACCTTTAATAGCTTAACATATTGTGAACTAATTATAAAGTAGATTGTGTTATTATTTCACTTTGATTTTTAATATTTAACTATAGCAAGAACTTCAGCAAATACTTTTAAATAGCTTCATCAAAAAATCTTCTACTCCTTTCTTTTTCTCCGTAGCAAATCAAAATAAGCAGGGATCTCGGTGTTATCCTGTTCTTCTTTTTTAAGATATAAAAATAGCGGTAATGACATTTCTTTATCGCCATCACCGCTATTCTCCCAAGCTCTGAAATTCCAAAAGCTTCTCACTATTCAAATTCTTTTTAGTTATCTCCTGCATCTTCCTCAGAGAGAGTAAAGGTAAATCTCTTCTTGATTTCCTCATCGGAAGCCAGGTACTCATCATAGGTGGTGAGCTTATCAATAAGCTTTCCGTCAATGATTTCCATGATACGGTTTGCAGTAGTTTCCACAACCTGATGGTCACGGGAAGCAAAGATGATTACACCGGGGAAGTTCTTTAAGCCGTCGTTTAAGGCGGAAATCGCTTCCATATCCAGGTGGTCTGTAGGCTCATCCAAAATCAGGACATTGGATCCGGAAATCATCATCTTGGAAAGCATACAACGAACCTTTTCTCCTCCGGAAAGGACGTTAACCTTCTTTACGCCGTCATCTCCCTTAAAGAGCATTCTTCCTAGATACCCTCTTACAAACTGGGTATCCTTGTCCGGGGAATACTGGGTCAGCCACTCCACAATGGTGTCCTCGGAGTTAAACTCCTTGGTATTGTCCTTCGGGAAATAGGACTGGCTGGTGGTTAAGCCCCACTTATAGTCTCCGGAATCCGGCTCCATTTCCCCCGCAAGAATCTGCATGAGTACAGTCTTTGCCAATTCGTTAGGTCCAACCAAAGCTACCTTATCGGTACGGTTTAAGATAAAGCTGATATTATCCAAAACCTTTACGCCATTAATGGTCTTGGTCAGGTTGTTCACTTCCAAAACATCATTTCCGATTTCACGGTTTGGCTTAAACTGGATATAAGGATACTGTCTGGAAGATGGCTTAATGTCATCCAGCTCAATCTTCTCCAAAAGCACGCTTTCTGGAGGTCGCCTGCTTGGACTTGAAGCATTTTGCGAGAAACGCTGGATAAACTCCTGCAATTCCTGATCTTCCTCTTCCTTCTTTCGGTTGGCTTCCTTCTGCTGGCGGACAATCAGCTGAGAGGACTCAAACCAGAAATCATAGTTTCCGGCAAAGAGTGTAATCTTTCCGTAGTCGATATCCGCAATATTGGTACAAACTTTATTTAAGAAGTAACGGTCATGGCTGACTACAATCACGGTATTTTCAAAGTTAATCAGGAAGTCCTCCAGCCATTCGATGGAGCCCAAATCCAGATGGTTGGTCGGCTCGTCCAAAAGCAGGATGTCCGGATTTCCGAAAAGCGCCTTTGCCAAAAGCACCTTCACCTTCTCGGAACCCTTTAACTCGTTCATCATCTTATGATGAAGCTCCGGGCCGATTCCCAAGCCGTTTAGCATGGTTTCCGCATCAGACTCCGCATTCCAGCCGTCCATCTGGGCAAATTCTCCCTCCAGCTCTGCCGCACGGATACCATCCTCATCGGAGAAATCCGCCTTTGCGTAAAGCGCATCCTTTTCCTGCATCACTTCATATAGACGCTTATTTCCCATAATTACGGTACTAAGCACCGGGTAAGCATCATATTTAAACTGATCCTGTTCCAATACGGACAAGCGCTGTCCCGGGGTAATGATGACTTCTCCGGAAGTTGGCTCAATAGCTCCGGATAAAATCTTTAACAAGGTGGACTTACCGGCACCGTTGGCACCGATTACCCCATAACAGTTTCCCTCCGTAAATTTGATATTAACCTCTTCAAAAAGGGCCTTCTTCCCTACACGATAGGTTACATTACTTGCTGCAATCATTTTTCCCCTCTCTGCTTCCGATATTTCGGAACTTTTCTACAAAATAGCTTTTCCTGCCTATTATAAGGGGAAAGCGGAAGAACTGGCAAGGGGGGGAGGGATTTTCCCGGAGAAAGTTCTATTACGATAAGACTTTTTTCCTGAAATTTCAAAATCTTTCCTTGACCATAGCAAAAAACTTTTCCTTCACAAGAAATATTATGTTACTATCCCGACTTTGACAGTCTACATAGTAGCCCTATAAATCGTTGAAATCAAGCGGTTTACAGAGCTTTTTTCTTTGTTATCAGATGTGCGTACAGATTTTTATTCTTTAGTCTGATGGCAAATATTTCTCATTTTTTCTATAGTGACGATCTGCATAGAAGTATTAATTCCAAAGGCTTTTTCTAGATCGTCTGTAAATTCTGTTTTTGCATATGTCGGGATAAATCCTCTGCCTTCAATCTTTAGAAAGTTCATATCTTTTTAGACCATGTAACAGTTTTTCCACATGAATACTTGCTTCAAGTTGTTTATCCAGGTATCTGTAGAGAATTAATGAAGAAACAAATCATAAAAGTGTGCCTTAATCCTATCATCTCTGTGAAGGTATACCGGTCGTGCTTTTGAATTCACTTTTCATAATGCGAAAGCATTCCTCGATTTGCCAGCGTTGTTTGTTTTACTTCAATGATAGCTGAAGCATCATCTTCCAAGTTAGTGCATACAGCGTAGAAACCGTCATACTGTTCTTCTTTTTCGGATGACATCTTCATTGAGTTCTAAAAAGCTCTGCTCAGCCAGCTCTCCTCCGGCGTGACACTGTTTTTAACAAACCGTTTGAAATCGGTTTTGGCGGTTTGTAGTCCTATTTCTTTGGGATTATTGGTAATAGGTTTTTGGGCACGGCTGATGTTGTCCGCTCGAACGTACCTTAGATAATCCCTGTATTTGATGGAATAGGATACAATCAGATGTTGTTCAAGTCCATTTTCATTTTATCCACCGTTCTTTGTAAAAGATTTTTCTCTGTCTTTTTCTTCGTCCAGTTCGGAAATGTTATACTTTTTGCATACTGCCTTTTGACGCCAGTCTTTAGAATCGAGACACCATTCTTTCAGAAAACCTTTTAACTTCTTTATGGATTGTGTTGTGAGTAAAACCACGATTCCCTGGAGTTATATCTACGGTTGGATAATGCGGAGCCCTCCATCCGTACATACGACCAGTCTAGACAAGGAAAAATCTTCAAAGTTTTCCAAAAGGAACCATTGTCGTTTGTTCATTGGTATTTCCGGGATTGACACTGAAGGCAAGAGGAATACCATCACTGTCCATAAAAGTCCCATCTGAACAATGGGAAGAGGCCGGTTTTCTTTCAGAAGCTCCATACTGTTTTTAATCCATCTGCTTGCTCAAGCTCAAAAAGTAGTTAGGTGCAGTCATAGTAAATCACTCCGGTTTTTCTTTTTTGAAATCTTTAAGCTGTTCCGATAAAGTGTGGACTGAATGTAATCCGACTCTTCATTAATGATGGATAGAGAACAGTGAAAATATCTTCAAGAGAAAAATCCGGCTTTTCTATGAATCTTGAAGAAAGCGCGAAAGAACAGTTTTGAAGAAGGATAAAGGATTCTTGTATAGAGGCAGCCTTGAAAGGGATTGAATTGAGGTTGTACTTAAATCCATGCTTTCTGGCAATAGCTTTTGCAAATCTTATCAAACCCCAACTGAAAATAAATATCCTGTAGGAAAAGATAGCCTCCATTGAAGAGCCTCTGATGCGTTCTGAGTGAGGGAATTGAGGGATCGAGCAGAGATATCAATGGGTTTATTCCTTTCGGCATTCTTATTTAAATTGGCGACGTATTCTTTAGCCCATGCAAGAGCATCAGAAACACCATACTTTTTACAGATTTCCTTTTCGTTTCCCAGTTTTTCAACGGTTACAGTCGTACGTTTTTTATTGATATAAGCAGATTTAATAACAGAGTAAGAAACTGAGTGAGCAGATTTAGTGGCTCTAAGTCTCATAGGCACCTCCCTAAAAATGAATTATATTATACAACAGTACGCAATAAGACGCAATATATAGAACTATTGATTGCGCAAAAAAATAGAGGCTTTTCAAGCCTCTCGATACTGTTTATGTTATGTTAGGTGTCAAAGTTCCGAAATCCGCCTTTGCGTAAAGCGCATCCTTTTCCTGCATCACTTCATATAGACGCTTATTTCCCATAATTACGGTACTAAGCACCGGGTAAGCATCATATTTAAACTGATCCTGTTCCAATACGGACAAGCGCTGTCCCGGGGTAATGATGACTTCTCCGGAAGTTGGCTCAATAGCTCCGGATAAAATCTTTAACAAGGTGGACTTACCGGCACCGTTGGCACCGATTACCCCATAACAGTTTCCCTCCGTAAATTTGATATTAACCTCTTCAAAAAGGGCCTTCTTCCCTACACGATAGGTTACATTACTTGCTGCAATCATTTTTCCCCTCTCTGCTTCCGATATTTCGGAACTTTTCTACAAAATAGCTTTTCCTGCCTATTATAAGGGGAAAGCGGAAGAACTGGCAAGGGGGGGAGGGATTTTCCCGGAGAAAGTTCTATTACGATAAGACTTTTTCCTGAAATTTCAAAATCTTTCCTTGACCATAGCAAAAAACTTTTCCTTCACAAGAAATATTATGTTACTATATACAGCCGAAGTCACATCTGATGCAGAAAAGAGGTACTATGTTAAGAAAAGAAGTTATGGACGGAATTGAACAGCATATCCAAAATCTAACGGACTTTGATCATATCCGTTTGTTGGAAGCCGAAGAAGGATATATTAAGCTGGAAATAGAGTTTACGGAGAAAATGCTGAATCATTATGGTGCTGTCCATGGCGGGGTTTTATATACCTTTTGCGATATGGCTTCCGGCATGACGGCCTATAGCCTTGGCGTGACCAATGTGACCCTAAGCGGAAGCATCAATTACTGCCGTCCGGGAAGGCCCGGAAAGCATATCCTGATCTGCAATACGGTACATAGGAAGAACCACCATTGTGCAAAGCGTTTCCATCTCCACTCCGGAGGGGCAGCTTCTTTGTACCGCCCAGATGACCATGTATGTGACGGGTCCGGTGGAGTAGGATTGTAATTGCGCTCTGAAGCAGTATGGGTCTGTAATCGGGGCACGCTCCCGCTAACTTCGCCGGCTTTCAACAAGTACCGGTGAGCATGCTGATCCCCTCTTTCAGACCATACTGCATAATCATTCTTCATTCCATTCCGGCTTAAGTTTTTTGCGTCAACGCCTTATCTTAAGCATCGGATGCTTCCATAGCCATTCTTCATCTGGCAGCTGACTTCAAAAGAGCACCTTATCCAGTACATCTTCGGTTTCTTTCTTTACCATTTCCGCAATCTTTGCATTGCACTCTTCTAATAAAGAAGAAATAGACTTTTTCTTCTTACCCTGCTTTTCCAGTTCTTCCTCAAAGGCCTTCATAATCGTATAAGCCTTAGTGGGCACCTTGCTCTGGTAGCGCTCAATATGGGAGCGGCAATGGCTGTACTGGCTGTCTGCCAAAGCTCCGATAATGCGATTTGCCCAGTAGAAGCTTTCCGTAGTTACCCGCTTTTCCGTATTGGCAAAGTATTCCGGAGTCTTATCGATATTGGCATAGAAGGGCACAAAGGCGTTGAAGGTATTGGAACCGAAGCAAACCCATTCCAAAACCGCATATTCCTTAGGCACATTCGGACGAATCTGGGTAAGGCTTAGGAAATTGTTTCTGCTAATCCCGATGGGACGATACTTTCCTCTTTCCTTTTCCTCCCCGTATTTTCCGTAGCAATCGTATGGAGTACCCTGAAAATGTGCGGAAAGGATATATTTTACATCCTCCGGAGTAATCTTTAATTCCGGGCATAAGCACCAGGGAATGTCATCGGATTCCGGGGTAAACTCCGCATTTTCCCCTTCGAAACGGAAGGTATTTCGGTTAAAATATCTTGCCATATACCAGGCTCTTGGGGTGTTATACACATGGTCCGCATCGGAATGGGAGCCGAAGCACTCCCTTGGATTAATCCAGTCCCCCCCGGTCTTTTCGATTTCATCCTCAAAACGAAGGTCCAAATGATTCTTTTTGATAAATTCCTTTAAATCCTTGGAACAGATGTATTCCTCCTGCTGCCCAAAGGCATCTTCAAAGTCAAAGTAATCGATGCCCAGCTGGTTCGGCATCATCACATAGGCATTGTCCGGCACTCTTCTGGCAATGTAGTGATGTCCTCCAATGGTTTCCATCCACCAGATTTCCTCAGAATCGGAAAAGGCAATGCCGTTCATCTCGTAGGTTCCGTACTGCTCCAGCAATTCTCCTAAGCGAAGCACGCCTTCTCTTGCAGAGTGGATATAGGGAAGCACCAAAGTCACCAAATCTTCCTCGCCAATTCCTCCGATTTGCTCCTCTTCCCCATCTTCCGCCTTCTTATACACAACCAGAGGGTCTCCGGAAAGCACCCGTTCATTACTGGTAATGGTTTCCGTTGCGGTCATAGAAACATTTTCACTGTTTACCCCTGCTGCACCCCAGATGCCTTCTCCCGCCACCGCATTGGGCATGCAGGTATAGCGAAGGGGATTCTTGGGAAGGGGAATGGTCACATGGGACAGCACCGGGTATAAGTTTCCCCTGATCAGCTTCGGTTCCACCACAATAAACTTCTTAGGGGAAAATGATCCTGAGCCGGAATCCTCATTTCTTGCAATCATCGTGGACCCGTCGTAGGATGCCTCTCTTCCTACCAAAATCGTTGTACAAGCCATCTTCTGCCTCCTTTATGTCTTATCCTTTTGTTATGCTGAGGGTTTGTGACATTTGCGTTCTGTCTTTAGCAGCAATGCCGGTCCGGGACAGTTCGTTTTTATCTGCGAATCCTTTTAACCGGAACATCTGCTTTGTGCCTCTTACATCCGCTTTCCGTCCTTGTCCTCTATTTGTTCTAGGGCAAGTATACTCCATTCCTTACGGCTTTACCATAGAAGGAGCACGCTTCTTTCCGAAGAGATAGCCTTATCAGGGAACTTCACATTTGGAATTACCACATTAAGAAGCTCCATATTCAGGAACTTCGTGTTAGAGATTGTCGCATTAGGGATGCTCTCATTTCTCTATATTTCCGGAAAACAGAAATAACCATTATAATATTTTGCCTATTATACATTTTCTACAAAATTTTAATCCTAAGAAAGATTCTTATTTATGAAATCACTTATTTTTAACTATTAATTATTTTTCATTTTGCCGATAATCTAATACCCACACAGAACAAACAAAAAGAGGATTCGATTCTGTGTTGTGGAAAATTTTCTTATTTTTCGAGAAAATATGGACCACATCCTAGGGGAGGAAAATGAAAAAGAAATGGAATCAGTCCACAAAATTAGCCTCCGTCGGTAGTATTTTGCTTTTGCTGCTTACCGCATTGGCCGGAGTCGTTAATAAGGTGCAAAGCCGCAAGGCCACGGAAGCCATGAAGGTACAGTTTGAAGTTACCGTAGCTGCCGGAGATTATTCAGACGGCAGTGTTGCCTTAAAATAAAACTTCCAGAGCCTATGCCGCAACCGGAAATAAGGAGCATTTGGATGCCTATAATAAGGAACTTACTGTGGATAAAAATCGAGAAAATTCCATAGAAGTAATGCATAAGTATGGCTTAAGTGCCTCCCGAGGAAGCCGCCCTAAAGGGAATGTCCGATGCTTCCGCCTACCTTGCCGGTTTAGAGGAGCAGTCCTTTGCTTTGGTAGAGCAGGGAAATAAAGAAGAGGCTCTGGCTCTTCTTTATGGCGAGGACTATCAGGCCAAAGAACAAGAAGTTTCCGACTTCTATGATACCCTTTATGATGAGGTGGCGGAAAGAACTGAGGCGGAAAGTGCTGCGGCAGAGCAGGCAGCTGCTATCACCCAGTTCCTGAGTCTCTTCCTTTTGATTCCTACTATACTCTTCGTTCTTGCAACCGTTTACTTTGTAAGAATAGAGCTGATGAAGCCATTGCTGGCCATTAAGAACTGTATGCAGGGCTTGTCCAAAGGAGAGCTGAAGAGCACTTACTTAGCCCTTCCTGTAGATGAAACCGAGGTGGGAAGTACCGTAAAATCCATTAAGGATATGAACGCCCATCTGAAGGAAGTCATCGCAGACATTGTCTCCCGTTTGGAGAAAATGGCTGCAGGAGATTTCCATGATGAAGCAGCCTGCCCCAAGATGTATAAGGGCGATTATTCTGCCATCTGTTCCTCTCTACAGACCATTCAGTCTATGCTGAAAGGGAACCTTGCGGGAAATTGACCATGCTTCCACAGAGGTAAATGCCTCCGCCAAGGAAGTGGCTCATGGCAGTGATGTTCTTTCTCAGGGTGCCGCAGAACAGGCCAGCTCTTTGGAAGAGCTCTCAGCCACCATCACTTCCGTATCCGACCAGGTTCGGAACAATGCAGTGAATGCGGAAAATGTTGCCCTTCTTTCCAAGACAACAGAAAGCGAGTTGGAGTCCAGCAGCAGTCAGATGAATGCCTTAAACGACTCCATGAGCGAGATGAATCATACTGCCCAGGAAATCAGCAATATCATCCATACCATTGATGACATAGCTTTCCAGACCAATGTTTTAACTTTAAATGCAGCTGTTGAGGGCGGCAAGAGCCGGAAGTTCGGTCAGGGGCTTCGCCGTAGTTGCGGATGAAGTGAAATCTTGCCGGAAAAGTCAGCAGAGGCGGCAAAAACACCACCGCCCTCATTGAAAATACCGTGCGTTCCATCGAGAACCGGTTCTCAGATGACCGAGGAAGCCGCAAAATCTCTGGCGCAAATCGTAAAGCGTTCTCAGGAAATGCATGAAAAGATTGCAGAGATTGCCGGTCTTTCTCAGACACAGTCCAAGTCCGTGGAAGAAATCGCCCGGGGCTTGGAGCAGGTATCCGCTGTGGTACAGCATAACTCCGCCACCGCGGAAGAATCTGCCGCCAGCAGTGCAAAGCTTTTCGAACAGGTACAAGTCATGGAAGAGCTTTTATCAAAATTCAAATTATAAAGCATTTTCGGAAGGAAATTTCTTTGATCATGCTATCCCTCCATCGCTCGGGCCTTTTGGTCCGGGTGATTTTTTGCTTATATAGACTTTTTTCTTGAACATATAGTCCAAGCACTCCCCGATAGATGCCTCTTTCTCCCATTGACCACCCGGGAAAATGGTCTTATTATCAAAGTACTTGTTTCGTTGACCTATAATCGGAGGATACTACATGAAATTTAAAGATATGCCCTACGAACGCATTTCCGTAGAAAGCATTAAAGAGGAAATGAAGACGCTGATTCAGAAGTTAAAGGAAGCCAAGGATTTTTCTGAGGCGGATGCTCTTTTCTTAGAAAATGAAAAGCTGCAAGGCCATGTATTTACCATGTGCAGCCTTGCCCAGGTTCGCCACTCTATAAATACGGAAGATAAATTCTACGATGAGGAAGAAAACTATTGGAACAATGCCTATCCTCAAATTCAGGAATTTAATCAAGAATGGATTAAAGCCCTTTTAGAGTCTCCCTTTAAAGAAGATTTTGCCAGAAAATACGGAAACATTCTCTTCTTGAATGCAGAAATCGACTTAAAGACATTTTCCCCGGAAATCATTCCCATGATGCAGGAGGAAAATGAACTGACCACCGCCTATGAAAAGCTTCTGGCCGGTGCACAGATTCCCTTTGAAGGAAAAATTTACACCATTTCCCAGATGTCTCCCTTTAAAAATGACAAGGATGATGCCAGAAGACTGGCTGCTTGGAAGGCGGAGGGACAGTGGTATAAGGACAATCAGGGAGAGCTGGACCGCCTGTATGATAAGCTTGTGCATCTTCGGGATCAAATGGGGAAGAAGCTAGGCTATGCAGACTTTACCGAGCTTGGCTACTACCGGATGAGAAGAAACTGCTACGACAAGCAGGATGTGCAGAAGTTCCGTGAGGCTGTGCAGAAGTATGTGGTGCCCGTTGCCGCAAAGATTTACGAAAGACAGGCAGAGCGACTGGGCAAATCCTATCCCCTAAGCTATGCGGATGCGGCCATTGAGTTCCGCTCCGGAAATCCGAAGCCGAAGGGAAATCCGGACGAAATTGTTGCCTCCGGAAAGAAGTTCTATGACTGGCTTTCTCCGGAAACGTCAGAATTTTTTAACCACATGATTGATGATGAGTTAATGGATCTACTCTCCACCAAGGGCAAGCAGGGGGGCGGATATTGCACCTCCTTCCAGGACTACAAGACGCCTTTCATCTTTGCCAACTTTAACGGCACCCAGCACGATATTGAGGTCAGTACCCACGAGGCAGGTCATGCCTTTGCCGCTTATCTGAATCGTAATCGGGTGCCCTATGAGTGCATTTGGCCGAGCCTTGAGGCCTGCGAAGTCCACTCCATGTCCATGGAATTCTTTGCAGAGGCATTTTCTGAGGAGTTCTTCGGGGAGGATGCCGGAAAATACAATTACTCCCCTTAGCAGGAGCCTTATGCTTTATGCCTGCGGCACCATGGTGGATCGTTTCAGCATATCGTGTATGAAAATCCGAATCTCAGCCCTGCAGAGCGACATGCCAAATGGAAGGAGCTGGTACAGATTTATCAGCCCTGGTTAAAGCTGGACGGAGAAATTCCTTTCTATAGTGAGGGAGAGGGCTGGCAGAGACAGCACCATATCTACTCTTCTCCCTTCTACTACATTGACTACTGCCTGGCACAAACCGTTGCTCTGCAATTCTGGAACATGATTCAGAAGGATCAAGAGGAAGCTTGGCAGCATTACATGGCGTACACCAAGCAGGGCGGTTCCGTGGTTTTCACAAAGCTTTTAAAGAATGCCGGTCTGGAAAGTCCCTTCCAGGAGAGCTGTCTTAGAGGAATCTGCGATACCGCGGCGAAATACCTTGCGGACTATGATTTAAGCGGGATTGCATAAGGGAAAATGCTCAGCCTGGCTTAGGAAAGAGAAAAAGCCCGGTAGTTAAAAAGTACGCTTGATTCAAGTTTTTAAAGAAGAGCGAATAGTCTACTAGTGAGAAATAATAACTAGACTTATTTGAAAAAAATGGAGAAAGTTTAGCTGATGAAACAGAATAATAAAGCACTGGAAGAGCTTGTTGAAGAAATCAAATCTCTTCCAGAAAATCAAAACTATACAGAGCAGACGTCCCTCCCATTTTCCAGTTCCATGAAGAATCCAAAAATTCTTCTGGTGGGGCGAGCTCCCGGCAGGAAGGTGGAGGAATCCGGCATCCCCTTCCCGACCTTTCCGGAAAAACGCCTGATGGGTGGATGGGCATTTCCGAGGAAGTCTTTTTGATGGGAAATCCATCTCCATTATCCCTATGGACTTTTACTATCCGGGAAAAGGAAAGGGTGGGGATCTTCCGCCCCGCCCCTTTATGCGAAAATACCATGACGCGGTAGCCTCCTTGCTCCCTAAGGTGAAGCTTCGGATTTTTAATTGGAAAAATACGCCATTTCCCACTATGACCCGAAGGCGGAAAAGCTCCCCTTAAAGGACTTGCTGTATCCTTACGGAGAAGCATGGGAAAAAGACCATGGGACAAGTTCTCTTCTGTCATCCGGAAAGACTTCTTCGGAAATCTTGAATTTTCCCTTGGTGCATCCCAGCCCTCTAAACTATGGATGGATTAATAAAAATCCCTGGTTTATGGAGAGGAATGTGCCGCTATTGCAAAGACTGGTGAAGGAATTGCTGTGATTTATTAACTAAACGTTTTTCCTCCTTGACTATATATATACTGGTCTAAAAAAGAAAGGAGGACTTAAAAAATGGTAGTTCATGTTAAAGCCAAAGACCGTCAGACGGGAAAGGTTATTACTCTCAGAATAGAGGCAAAAAATACGCAGGAAGCGAAACAAATTGCTATGAGAGACTATGGCCATTCCTACGAAATTCTTTAAACATGAAAAGCTAGGTTTTATGCAAAAAACAGCATGAATCCTAGCTTTTTTATTACTTTTAGTAATCCCTATCTATATCCCCAACAAGCAATCTCTATTTGTTTCCATTCTTTACACATGTGCTTAATACGCGTATATTATCTAGTTAAAAGGAGGCCGAAAATGAAATACATTTATCCTGCCGTTTTTACACCTGAAGAAAATGGACAATTTTCCGTAAACTTTCCTGACTTAGAAAGCTGTTACACCTGTGGGGATGATTTAGTAGATGCTCTTTATATGGCTGAGGATGTTCTGGCTATGACATTAGTAAGCTATGAGAACAATAGCACTCCTATTCCGACTCCTCTAAAAGCTAAGTTTAGAAGACGGCGAATTTCAAAACTTTATTGCTTGTGATACAGATGATTAGAAAGCAAAAATATTTTTATACACTGATAGAATTGTTATACAATTCATGAGGTGCGATATCTTGACCACCTTCCCACTCTACTGAATGGTTTGCAACCCTTACTTTTTTAAATGTTTCAAGGTCTTTTAATTCCCCGTACCACGCCCCGCTTATGTATGGCGAGACATCAAAGATTTTCTTTTCCCCGTTTTCGTATAAAAGCAAAAGCTTATAGTCGTCCTTAGGAGAAACGCTCAATAATTCAGGCTGTAACATATCCCCCCCTATTTTAAAGGCTCAATAGTAAAAGGTTTTTCGCCCTTCTCCAATAAATCCCAGTTAGCCAAAAGGTCATCATAAAGAAAAGAAGCCTGCAAATAAGGCTTCTTTTTTATCTTAGAGAGCGCGAGACGGGAATCGAACCCGCGACCTTCTCCTTGGCAAGGAGACATAGTACCACTCTACCACTCGCGCATATTTGGTAAAATGCCCAGAACCGGAATCGAACCAGTGACACGAGGATTTTCAGTCCTCTGCTCTACCGACTGAGCTATCTGGGCAAAAAAAGCGGGTGATGGGAATCGAACCCACGTGTTCAGCTTGGAAGGCTGACATTCTACCATTGAACTACACCCGCATATAACCTTTAATATTTTCAAGGCACGAATGGTATATTACAACATGGATAGCTTCTTGTCAACAAATTTTTGAAAAAACTTCCTTTAAAGTCTAAAAATAATTTCTCGCTTGATTATCGACAAATTTTCCGGAAAGAGCCGGAAGGCTGATAACTATTTAAGCCTTCCGATACCGGCTCTACATCAAACTCCCAGCGCTGTTAAGGGCACCACAAATACCCCATCTTCTCTTTGATAAGCGGCATTGCTCAGGCCGCAAACCACACAGAGACTTTTAGGTTCTTTGCCTTTATTTTCCGCCAAAATTTCCTCTTTAATCTTCAAGAGATTTTGAGCAGCCTCGTCGATTTGGTTCGCTCCCAGCTTGATTTCGATTCCACACCATTCTCCCTCAGGTGTAACAATAACCGCATCTATTTCCCGATTTCGATAATCTTGATAATGATATAGAGATGCGCCAAAGGACTCGGCATAAATCTTCAAGTCCCTCTCACACAGAGCCTCAAACAAAAATCCCAAGGTATTTAGATCATTTTTCAACATTTCCGGACTTGCATTGAGTAAAGCGCATGCCAAAGAAGGGTCGGCCAAATGCCGTTTTTCCGCCTGCTTTACCCGTATTGTGGAACGTAATTCTGCACCGTAAGGCTTTTGATTATCAATCAGAAAGAGTCTGTTTAAAATGTCCAAATAGGTTGCAACAGTCTCTACCACAATGTCTTCATGGTCAATGTCTTTGATATCATCCTTCAGCTTTTTGTTGCTCACCGTGGTGGCTTCATTTCTGGCAAGAGAACGAAGGAGCAGCTCCATCTTGTGTCGGTCTCTTTTTACACCGTCTATACGCTCTATGTCATCATTTAAAATGGCGGAAATATACTCCTTCGGTAGTAATGCGGCTTGCTCCAAGGGCAAATCCTGGTTATTCGGCCAACCGCCACGAATAATATAGTCAATCAAATCACTAAGCTGCACTTCTCCTGTAAGTTGGGATTCCAAACTTCCGGAGCAAATGCCCTTTAAGGAGACTTTTCCGCTGGATTTTCCGCTTTCAAATAAAGACATTGGTCGCATTCTCAGGCGTGCAATTCGTCCTGCCCCACTGTGCAGGATACCCTTTTGATTCGGGGTTGCAGAACCGGTTAAAATAAATCTTCCCTTCTCCTTTGATAAATCCACTGCAAAACGAACCGCATCCCACAGGGAGGGAACCTCCTGCCATTCGTCCAACAAACGAGGAGCTTCTCCCTCTAAAACAAGAGACGGATCCAATTCCGCCAGCTTTCTATTTTGAAAATTTCCTGTAGGGTCTGCCAAGTAAAACTCACTTCGACTATGGTAGGCGGAAGTCCAGGTTTTTCCGCACCATTTTGGACCTTCAATGCAAACTGCACCAAAGGTCTTTAAATAAGTCTCTACAGAATCATCAATAATTCTTGTCTGATATAAGTCTCTCCTCATGCCCTACCCCCACAATATTTCTTGTGATTATAGTTCAATTCGAGAGATTTGTAAATTTCAATTCGAGAGATTTCACATTTCCAACTCGATAGATTTTTGATTTTCAATTCGACAGATTTTAAATTTCTAATTCGATGAATTTTTGAATTTCCAGTTCTATAGATTTCACTATTTCAACTAGATAGATTTTTGAATTCCGGTTCAACACCGTATAATCTCGATGGATTTCCTGCACTACTTCTTTTTTCCTCCCGCTTCCTTCCGTACTCTCTGCCTTTTGTTCTTCCTGTGTAAGCTGCTTTTTCCTTTCTTGCACTTTCCCGTTGTCTTGCTCTTTCCTCTTTCCGAAGCTGAGCCTTGGTCTTTTTTCTCATCCTTAGGAGTCTCTTCACAGCTTTTTCTTCCGGATCCGCTACCTTTGTAGCAGAAAATAAATAATCCTCTACCGAATAGCTGAAGCTCTTCTCCCGACTGCTCCTTCGCCTGTGCCTCCATTTCTTCCCGGCTCTGCTTCGTCATTTTCAGCCACTTCTGAAAATCTCTTTCCACAAAGGTCAGTTGTTCCTTTGAAGATATTTCCTTGAAAATCTCCGAAAGGCTCTCCTCCATTTTTCCGTAAAATCTCTTCCTTCATATCCCAAAAATAGGGATAAAAGCGGCTGTACATGGGATTGAAATTCCCCAAAAAGCAGGGCATCCGGGCTGACCTCCAGGGCATCAGCAATACGCAAGAGATTCTCCAGACTGCAACCGATTCCGCCTATTTCTATTCTGGAAATGGTGTTTGTCGTACTAAAAATGAGCTCCGCCAAATCGCTTTGTCGAAGCCCTCTTAATACACGATATTTTTTGATTTGTTTTCCCAACGTCTGAAAATCTATGCCTCTATAAATCCAAGGAATATTCTCATTTCCCTTGCCTGCGCCCATGGTCTTTCCTCATTTTCTCGTATCAGTTAACTTTGCTTATGAGGAAAGCATAGATGGATTTTGTAGAATTAGATATGACGAATTTCGATAGTTTATTGCTTTCTACGTAGAATTATATTTAGATAATATCTGAATATACTCCCTCGTATTATATAGTCATACCCATTCTTTACCTGTTCTAAGGTATAGGGTATGCTGTTGAAGATGCTGTGGATTGGTCATCACCCCTACCGCATAGACGGTTACAAAAAGGCTCCAACCACAGTCTCTTTGTCAAAGTGTTAATCAGTTAGATACCGCATGACGGTTTATGTAGAACGAGGTTACATCGGCAGAGAGCCATGTGGATCCAATACAGCGTCAAATACTTTTAAGGAGGATCATGTGTATGATCTATGTTGGTATCGATGTTGCAAAGGATAAACATGATTGCTGCATCCTAGAATCGGAAGCCGATAAACTCTATCCGGTATTCACTATCCCGAATAACAAAGCAGGTTTTGATGAGTTGTATGAGAAGATATTCACTGTGACTGATGATAAGACCAAAATAAAAGTAGGTCTTGAAGCTACCGGTCACTACTCACTCAATCTTCTCGGATCGCTCATTGATAAAGGTCTACCCACCTGTGTTATCAACCCGTTACATACAAATCTTTACAGAAAAGGTCTAAGCCTTAGAAAGACAAAAACGGATAAAGTCGACGCCCGTTCGATTGCTATGATGTTAATGACTAATAAAACTCTCAAGCCCTACTCAGACACATCATATCATAGCGAAGAACTTAAGTCATTAACTCGTTATCGTTTCGACAAGGTTCAGGAACGAGCAAAACTCAAATCTTCCGTAGCTCGTCTTGTAAACATCCTTTTTCCGGAACTGGAAAAACTCGTTCCCAGCCTTCATATGGCTTCGATGTATGCCTTGCTGTCCAAACTCCCCGGAGCCTCTTACATTACCGAATGTCATCTTACCCATCTCAAAAATCTCCTAGAAACAGCCTCTAAAGGCCATTACGGACGAGATATGGCGATTACTTTAAGAAACACCGCCAGAGACTCTATCGGCTCTGTGATACCAGCAAAATCAATGGAACTGAAGCACACCATCCATTTAATTGAGGTGATGACGGAAGAGATTGATGAAATTGAAGATTCCATCAAATCCATCATGGACACTTGTAACTCTCCGATTATGACAATCCCCAGGATTAGCTATCGTATGGGAGCTATGATCCGTACAGAGATTGGTGACTTCACTCGATTCAACTACGCTGATCAGGATACTGGCATTTGCAGGATTGTCACCTTCTACCTACCAGTCAGGTCAACTGGATTCTAGCTATTCTCATATGGAGAAACGAGGTTCTCGTTATCTAAGATATGCTTTGTTCAATGCCGCGAAATTTGTCTGCAAGTGGGATGAGAATTTCGGAGCTTACCTCTCAAAGAAGATAGGTGAAGGCAAGCACTATAATGTTGCTATCGGTCATGCAACGAAAAAACTGGTACGTACCATATGCCAAATGGAACTTACAGGTGAAGCCTACCGAAGATAATTCATTAACTGCACATCCTTTTCTGAGAGCACCTGTTTAGATGCTCTATTTGTCATACGATTTTCAAGGTACTGATTGAGGCTTAAACCTGCCTCCGGGCTATCTAAAACATCTGATGATGCCTTATTCAAAAATCTTATTTTTCCAATTGACTTTTTAATAGTTAGTCTTTTTGCATATATTACTCTATCAATATATATAATCTCCTTTTCCAAATGATAAAAATGCCATATAGTTGTTATATTTTACATAGCGAAAAATATGTTCCATCTCATACTCAAAATCCACCATACTTCCAATTTCCGGAAACTGTAATAAGTTGTCTATTTTCTTCGTTATCCCCTGAACAAACTGCTCTGCTGCACTTGGATTGCACAATTCAAATTCAATATAATCTCCTATTGCCTGTATATCTTTGATTGACTTTTTACTATAGCGAAGAATCCTTTCCATCTCTATCTCTACCTCTCCTCAGCATCTCCTTTGCTTCTTCAGCAGAAACCCAACCTTCACTTTCTCCGGATATTTTTCCTTCCATTAACGCATGCATTAACTCTAATTTTGCTTGCATTTGATCGTAAAGCTCAGCTTTTTTTTGCTGCTCTTCCTGCTCTTTCATATCCATAACGGTATACATACCCCGCCCATTTTTAGTTAAATACAATGGTTTCCCCACTTCAACAGTCTCTAATACAGAAGCATAGTTCCTTAAATCAGAAATCGGCTTTATATTTGGCATAATCCTTCTCCTTTTTGTTTTCTACTTCATATAGTATAATATTAATCATTGAATTTAACAATGTATTACGCATCTAATTTTACATCATACTTAGCGGTATATTTATTATTGATTTTATAATTAATATCATAAATCCCTTTAACCCCTTCCCTTCCTTTTATGCTATGATAGTCTTCGTTTTATCAGGGAAGCATTTTCCCTCCCAAAAGAAAGGAGCAGTCATGGATATCCCCCAAGGATCCTTTTATCTTACTTAGTTTCATCAATCTGAAGTTACGAGATGAATACAATAGTTTGGAAGATTTGTGCTTGGATTTACAGCTGAATAAAGAAGAGCTTTGCCAAAAATTAGAGGCGGCGGGCTTTGAATATCAAGAAAGTCAAAAGCAGTTTCGTTAAGATAAGCTAAGGAGGTTTTATGCGTTGTTTAGTACAAAGAGTGAAAGAAGCCAGCGTTTCCGTTTCGGGAAATGTTATCGGAGCCATTGAGAAGGGCTATCTGATTCTTCTTGGGGTAAGCCAGACCGATACGGAGGAAGTGGCAGATAAGATGTTGAAGAAGGTTTTGGATGCTCGTCTTTTTGAGGATGAAAATGGAAAAACCAATCTTTCCATTCGGGATGTTTCCGGCTCTCTTTTGGTGGTAAGCCAGTTTACCCTCTATGCGGATACTCGTCGAGGAAACCGCCCCAGCTTTATCAATGCGGGTGCGCCTGACCATGCTAATGCCTTATATGAGTATTTTTGTAAAAAGGCGAAAGAGCAGGGAATGCCTCTTGCCCATGGGCAGTTCGGTGCTGATATGCAAGTTTCCTTAATCAACGACGGTCCCTTTACCATTATGTATGATAGCGAGGCACAATAGCCTAAAAGGAGTTCCTTATGAATACTTTGCAAAAAGAGGATAATTGGGATTTCTCCAAAGAAATTCTTGACGACTTGCTTCGGCAAAGTTTCACGGGAGAAGAGCTTGAGAAACAATTTTATGCCATTAAAAATGAAATTCCAAATTGCATAAAAGCTATGCTTCATGAAGCACAGCTGGTGGCTGAAAGTAAATCGGAATTTCAAAGCTATGAGGATGTATTTGAATAAGCCGAAAAGCAGCCGGAGAGAATTCTGCTTCCCTCCGGCTGCCTTTTTCATTTTCACGGAACAATTCCTCATCACGGAATCGTTCTTTTCGTTCTTTTTCTTTTGCTTTGTTTTTAAATCTTGTTTTCTTTCAGAAAAGTCCTTTAATCCTACCAGGGAACTTCTCCTCATTCTACACAGCCCCAAGCTTTACTCTGCCGCCTTCACGCCCTCTGCCACAGAAACTCTGGCACGAAGAGAGGTGCTGTAGGTCACCACTACGGTCTTTCCTACATTTTCCGTAGCGGCCTTAGTCACTTCCTGATCTCCATTTGTAGTAAAACGGAAGATATGACTGTCATCAGACTTTAAGGTAAGGATATCTCCCTCTACCTTCTCTAAGCTTCCCTTAATCTGTAGGTTGTTGGCATCTTCCTCCTCCAGCGCATCTTCGGTAATGGTATAGAAAGCCAAAGGATTGCTCTTTACATCGCCCAAATAGTAGATACTGATTTCCTTCCCTACTGCCAAGCCTTCCTTTGTAAGATCCAACTCAAAGGGAGCTCTTTGGAAAACCACGGTATCCCCGTACTTTCTTCCTTCGGTATCTTCTCCCTCCAACGCCACTTCACGGAAGTCGGGAATTTCCTTTACGGTGATATTCTTGTCATCTACTGCGGTGATTTCTCCGTAGAGGTTGGACTCGTCATTAAATTCCTCTGTGGTAAATTCATAAGGAACGGATACAGTCACCTTCTTAATCGCCATGCCGTCCTGAGGCTCGGTGCCCTCATAGCCGATCTCCACCTCGTCTCTGCCATCAACTCCCAGGTAGAATCCAAAGTAGCGCCCTTGCTGTCAAAGCTGTAAACCTTTCCTTCTCCGGTTTCTACAGTCAGCTTTCCTTCTTCAATCTTCTGGATCTTGGCACTAAGACTATTTTCCGATAATGCTTCAGAACTGGGTTCTTCTGCTGCAGCCTTTGATTCCTGGCTTGCCTTCTTTACACAGCCTGCTGCAAAAATCATAAGTCCTGCCATGGTAATCAAAATCGCTTTTTTCATAGTTATCCTCCTACTGTGTTCCTGCTTCTCTAAGATAAAAAGCAAGAATTTCTACTGTCCCGATGCTAGGAACATTTTCATCCTAACAGATAGATAGGAATATAGTATTGCCTTTTTCTGTCTTCTTTCTTAAAGAATACGAAGAAAATGCCTACTCCTCCATATCATAAAAAATCATATCTTTAATTTCCGTAGGCAAATATTGTTGCTCCACATAGTGCCCCGGATAGTCGTGGGGGTATTTATAGCCTATGCCCCGCCCCAACTGCTCATGCCCTGCGTAGTGAGCATCCCTTAGATAAGGAGGAATGGGCAAATTCCCTTTTTCCCGCACCACTTCGTTGGCGGACATAATGGCCTTTACACAGGCATTGGACTTCTTGGCGGAAGCCACATAGGTACAGGCTTGGGACAAAATGATTTGGGCCTCCGGCATGCCGATTCTCTCCACTGCAAGGCTGGCGCTGGTGGCCAAAACCAAGGCCTGGGGATCCGCATTTCCCACATCCTCCGCCGCACAAATCATAATTCTTCTGGCAATAAAACGAATATCCTCTCCGGATTGCAGCATTTTCGAAAGATAATACACCGCCGCCTGAGGGTCTGAGCCTCGCATGGATTTGATAAAGGCGGAAATGGTGTCGTAATGCTCCGATTCCCCGTCATAACGAAGAATCTTCTCCTGCATACACTCTGCCACCACCTCCTTGGTAATACGGATTTCTCCGCTTGCAGAAGGATTGGTACTGAGAATGGCAAGCTCTAAAGCATTTAAGGCTACTCTGGCATCTCCGAAGGCATGCTCTGCCAAAAACTCGCAGGCCTCTTTCTCCAGCACAGCATTGTAATTTCCCATGCCCCGTGCCTTGTCCTCAGTAGCCGTTTGCAAAAGCCTTACGATATCTTCCTTCTTTAGAGAATGCAATTCGAAAAGCTGGGAGCGGGAAAGCAGGGCGGTATTCACCTCAAAGTAGGGGTTCTCCGTAGTTGCTCCGATCAAAATGATAGTGCCCTCCTCCACATGGGGCAGAAGATAATCCTGCTGGGCCTTGTTAAAACGATGAATCTCATCCACAAACAAAATAGTTTTTCTGCCGTAGCCCCCCATATTTTCCTTGGCTCTTGCCACCGCCTCTTCCATGTCCTTCTTCCCGGCGGTAGTGGCATTGATGGGGATAAAATCCGCCTTACTACTGTTGGCAATTACCTTCGCCAAAGAAGTCTTTCCTGTTCCGGGAGGTCCGAAGAAAAGAAGGGAATGCAGCTGGTCCGAACGAATCAGACGGGATAAAAGCTTATCTTTTCCCAAAATATGCTCCTGCCCCACCACTTCTTCCAAGCTTCTCGGCCGCATTCTGGCGGCTAAAGGAGCCATCTTCTCTTTATTTTTCTCTGCCTGGTAGCTAAAGATATCCATGCTTTTCCTTTCTTATTGAGATGCATTACTGTTGAAATGCAATACTGTTGAAATAAACTGCTTTGCGAAGCAAAGTGATTGATTACTATACTGCTATGATATTGTACTCCTTCACTTTATTGTAGCTTGCTCCCTTTGCTTCCACAAGCTTATTTCCTAAGCTGATTTGTTGCGGATGGAATGTCCTTGTGTAGTTAATCTCTCCCTTAATTTGAAGCTTCGTCCATAAAATCGTCCTAAAATCGCCCCAAAGTTCCTACTTTTGATTTGACATCAACATTTTAGAAGGTTAAAATGTCCATATATCAACATTTTGGAAAGTAAAAATGTCCATTCATCAACATTTTGGAAAGCAAAAATATCCGTCAATCAACATTTTTGTATAAAAATATATCTATCCGACAATACTTGGGGAAGAATTCAAGCGCTTTATGGAACAGTCATCGATTTTCCTCACGAAATTTCATTCCAAAATGGGGCTATATTTGCAAAAGAGGAGCAAAGAATGTTAAAGAGAAAAGTAATGAGTCAATTGTGGAATTGGAAAAACGGAAAAGATCTTTGTTGGTTCTTGGGGCAAGGCAGGTAGGAAAAACCTATGCCGTTCAAGCATTTGGGAAATCAGCTTATAAAGAGATGCTTTATATTAATTTCAAGGAAAGCAGCTCCGATCGCTCTATTTTCACCGGAGATTTAACTGTTGCTTCCATGATGACCGCTATGCGCTTTCGTTACCCCAACCTGCAATTTATTCCGGGAGAAATCCTCATTTTCTTAGACGAAATCCAGGAGTGTCCGGAAGCTATCACCTCTTTAAAATTCTGGACCTTGGATGGACAGTTCGATATAATTGCCTCCGGTTCTCTCCTTGGAATAGATTACCAAAGAGCCTCTTCCTATCCGGTAGGGTATGTAGAATATCTGCGAATGTTCGGCTTGGACTTTGAAGAGTTTTTATGGGCAAAGGGTATTCAGGAGGATCTTATTTCTGATTTAAAAACTCTCTTTGTAAGGAAGACAGCGGTTTCGGAAGCTATTCATAATACCATGATGTCCTATTTACGAGAATATCTTGCCTTGGGGGGAATGCCCGAAGTCCTGGCAAACTATAGGGAACATCAGGATTTTCGAATTGCAGATCAAATACAGAAAGAACTCCTGATGGGCTATCGTTATGATATTGCCCACTATGCAAGATCTGAGGAAAAAGTCAAGGCGGAAAAATGCTTTTTATCTTTAGGAAAGCAACTTCTGGATAAAGAAAATCATAAGTTTCAATACAAGGAAGTGGAAAAAGGAGGAAGGGCACAGAAATTTTATTCCAGTATTGACTGGCTCTTTTCGGCAGATATGGTTTCCCTTTCTAAATTGGTGACAGATGTACAGTACGATCTTTCCGACTATGCCAGAGAGGATTTCTTTCGAGCCTACACTACGGATTTATCTTTACTGATTGCCATGAAAGATTTCGGTTTGAAACAGCATATTATCGAAAATACCCTCCTGGCCAATACAAAAGGAGGCTTATATGAATGCCTAATAGCGGATATGCTCATCTAAAAAGAACTCCCCCTTTATTTTTACAAAAATGAAAGTAGTAAAAAAGAAATTGACTTTTTAACACAAAAAGAGGGAGAAATTTGGGCTATCGAGGTCAAAAGCGGACAGAGTAGAGCAAATTCTTTAAACTGGCTGATAAATCAGAAGCATGTTTCCAGAGCTTATAAATTTCATGACGGAAACATTGGCGAAGAAGGAGGCGTTCTATCTATGCCCCTTTACATGGCGATATTTTTATAAGAAGGGAAGGAACATCTATGTGGTGGAAGGAATGTAAGGAAATAGAGGCGGAAATTATAGCTATAAGAAGGGATTTACATAAAATACCGGAGCTTGGCTTTCATTTGCCAAAAACGCGTGAGTATGTCACTCATCAATTAGAGGAAATCGGTATTCCTTACCGGCTTTCTGAAAAGGACAGCAGCATTATCGCCACTTTAAAGGGAAAGCATCCCGGAAAAGTTCTGGCTCTCCGGGCAGACATGGATGCCCTGCCCATAACGGAAGATACTGAGCTCCCCTTTTGTTCCGAACATGAGGGCTGTATGCACGCCTGCGGTCACGATGCCCACACCGCCATGTTGCTGGGCGCCATTCGGGTTCTCTATCCCCATCGTGAAGAATTAAGAGGAGAAATCCGTTTTCTTTTTCAAACTGCCGAAGAACAGGCAAAGGGCGCTGCCATTTTACTGGAAAACAGTGCCTTAGAAGGGGCCGATGCCATTTTCGGCATGCATATCGGAAGCATCTTAGACAAGACTATTCCCAGCGGAACCATGGCCTGCCTTTCCGGTCCGGTGATGGCTTCCTACGATCGTTTTATCCTGGAGGTAAAAGGCGTGGGCTGCCATGCTTCCACCCCAGAGAAAGGCATAGACCCCATCAACATTGCCGCCCACATTGTATTGGCTTTGCAAACGATTCCCTTCAGGGAAATTGCCGGAACGGATCCTTCTATTCTGACTATCGGTCTTATTCAGGGAGGAGAGCTCTACAATGCGATTCCCTCCACTGTACGGATTGAAGGCACTACCCGGGCTTTTCAAGAAGATGTGCGGCAAAGACTGGCCAAGCGTATTAAGGAAGTTTCAGAAAATACCGACAAGGCCTTTGGAGGCAGCGTAAACTTCACCATGGACTTCGGGGCGCCTCCTGTTACAAATAATCCGGAGCTTACTGCATTTGCCCAGGACTGTCTCAGAGAAGTTTTTCAAGATAGCTCCTGACCCACATAGACAAGCCCAGCATGATCGGAGAAGACTTTGCCCTATACCAGCAGAGAGTTCCGGGATGCTTTTTGTTTTTAAGCTCTTCCAATTCGGAGAAGGGTACAGATTACCCCCACCACCACGCCAAGTTTACCGTGGATGAGGATGTGCTTTGGAAGGGCAGTGCCGCTTTCATGGCTCTTTCGGAGAATTTCCTCATGGGAAAATGATGGCAAAGCCATGAAAAAAGCGACTGCCTTGGGGAAATCCCTAGGAAATCGCTTTTTTAATTTTAAGCTGCCTTGTGCGTAAATGCTATAACTAGCGGCTTAGACAAATCTTTTCAAAAATTACTGGCGCCTTATCTTTTCAAAAATCACTTGTGCCTTACCGCCAAGTAATGGGCTTGGTTCTATCCGGAATAATTTCAATCCAGTACCCATCCGGGTCTTCGATGAAATAAATCCCCATGCCATGATTTTCAAAACAAATGCATCCCATCTTTTCATGGCGGTCATGGGCCGCACTCGATATCTACCGTTCTTAAAGCCAAATGGAACTCCTGCCTCTCCCAAGTCGTAGAAGCTTCGTTCTATAGCTTTAGATAGGTCAATTCCAAGCGAAAGTCTGTGGAATCATCCCCAAATAAACGATGATAAATTCATCCTGCTCATTTCTGCTTAATTCATGTAAGTCCAGCGCTTCCGCATAAAAGCGCAAACTTCTCTGCAGATCCAGTACATTAAAATTAAAATGATTAAATGAAAAATCGCTCATTATGTCCCCTTTTCCTCTAGTCTATCCATAATTCTGTCTGCCCAAACTTTCAAGTGTTTCCTTAGGATAGCAGAGAAACAATAGGGAGACAAGGAATTCTCCAAAGTATAAAGAGAATTTTAGAAATAAATAGGAGAAACTAACGGACTTGGCTTAGTAAACATAAAAGAGACTAAACCGGTAAATTTTTCATTCGTTACTAAAAAATAGGTCAGAAGCGGGGCACGCTCTCGCTAACTTCGCCTCGAGAGCTTCCAAGCTTTCAAAGAACAAAAGCTAAGAACCCATAGACTCAGATTACCCCTGCTTGGGGCCTATTGATTCGATAGTTTAATATTTTGGCCTAGTTATTTTGGCCTAGACCCTTTGATGCTCACGATGCATTTAGGCCTTCTTAAGGAAGATATGCTCCATAAATCTTAGGCAAGCATAGATGGTCAAGGCTGCTGCAATAATGGTTTCCAATAAAACCACCGGCTGCATAAAGCTAAGGTTCATTCCCATTTTCCCTAAAACCATCACGCTTTGCTTGGTAGCAATGGCGGAGATAACAAAGGGGAAGGTGAAGGCTGCATAGCTTGGATAGAAGGGCAGCTTCAGGAAGGAAATGCTCTTTAGCAAAGCAAAGAGATACAGTACGGAGGTCGCTAGCATCAGAAAAAGCAAAAAGCTTTGGTTCTTCTCCGCAAAGGCCTGGTTATAACCCGCTGTACAAAGAGCCATAGGAGCCGCATAAATCATCATTAAGGGCTTGGCAGGTTCCGGTACAGGAAGCGTTGCATAACGCTTTGTTACCACCACCAAAAGAATCAGAAGGGCAATAAAGCCAAAGTAGAAAATTCCCTGTCCTAAAGGCTGCATTTGGTAAGCCGGAGAGGTAAGGGAGGCCACAACGATTCCTACATAGGTAATGAACCAAACCGTATGCACATTTTTCTCTTCAAAATGTAAAACATAGCATTTGCTAAAGTAGAGGAACAAAAGCACCTGCAAGAGAATCGCTACACACCATAGGGGAAAGGCAATACCGGGTAGGAAGGGCTTCGCATATACGGAAAAGAGCATTAAAGACATCGGAAATGTGGCAGTAACGCCGGCTCCGATGGGATTGCTAAACTCTTCTTTAATCACTTGCGGGAAGAAAATCGCCTTACAGAGAAGAAGGAGTAGCAAAACAAAGGCTACTCCTCCAAAAATCAGGCGAATTCCCTCTCCATAGGACTGTACTAAATTTCCCAGAGCTGCCATTCCCAGCATTACGCCGGAAATAGCCAAGGGGACTCTTTTGATTTTTTCCATTCTCTCCTCCTTATGCCTCTGCTTTTACAGGAGGAAGGTAAGGTGCTTCTAAGCCCTTAATCGGCTCGGAATCCACATTTTCCACCCCTAATTCTCTGCAAAGGATTTCCGCAACCTTGCCTGCGCAAAGTCCTGTAAAGGCGATACACTGCTTTTTGTGCTCCCCTTCTGCCATCTCAAAGCCTCTGGTAAGAACACGGCAACAAGCGGCATGCTTTGCATTGGCCTCTCTGAACCAATCATGCAGCTCCTTAGACAACGCCATTAAGGCATTTACCTTAGGATCCTTGGGACCGTCCGGCGTTGTTCTTCCGAAGAACATACTCAGGGCAAGAATTCCGCCATTTAACGCACCGCACATACAGCCGGAACGGCCTGCTCCAACAGACATTCCGGAAGACATGGCAATAACGGTATCCGGTACATCTGCCTGGAAGGCGTCACGGATAACAGACATTACAGCCTCACAGCAGAAATATCCGCCGGCATAAAGCTCTTCCGCCTTCTTCAATACTTCCTGAGGACTTACTTGTGATGCATGGTAACTTACAATAGACTCCATATTTTTTCTCCTTTTGAAATTAGGCTTTCCTTTTTGTCTTTGCTCATAGCTTTCCCCTCATGAAAAAAGTTTCCCTTTAATTTAGGCTCTTCTTAGTCTTCATTAAAGGAAAACGAATCATTTTCGTCTTGCGTTTGGGAAAAGCAAAGTTATAGGAAAGACATGATGTAGTACTTCTCCGACCAACTTCATTTTATCGAAGCAAGGCGTAAAAAGTCTAATTCCTAGTCCTTATAAATATTGTTGAATTATCTGTTTTTACTATAATTAAGGATTAATATTGGGTATTGGAGGCAAGCCACCCTCACAAGGAATATTCTCCCATAAAAAAACTTGCATAAATTTTTCCTTTCTTATGCAAAGTTTTTATTTTAATATTTGCTCCCTTTAGAATTCCATCAATAGGGCAAACAAGATGTCTCAGGCTTCGCCTGCGCCACTTGATGTAAAGGTAGCAAAAGCCCGGCGTTTCCGTCGGGCTCTCTGCTGTATAGAGTAGTAAGGGTCGATTAAACCTGTTCGCTAATTTTAGGTCGAATCTTCTTCGATTCGAGTAAAAGGTAATTTTATCCTATGCTTGTCAATTCTTTTTCAATCTATTTTGGGCGTTTTATCCTGTTTTCTGCATTAAAAATAATTATCATTTTTGAACTATTTGCATAAATTCGATTTATGCATAGATATAAGCACAGTATACCGTCCTTTAAACTATCCTTTTTCAAGCCCGATTTCGCCTAGTTAAGATCTGTTAGAATCAAAACTTTCTTCCTTTCCTATCCTTTTTCTTCCTTCTTTTTATACCAATCTTTTCCCAGCATGATTCTGCTGATTAACATGGAAGCTACCGTATCTCCGCAGGAATTTAGCAGTGTACATCCCGCATCAAAGAGCTGGGTAAGCATTAACATCATAGGAAGTGCCTGGGGTGGGAAGCCGAAGGCCGCAAGAATCATCGTTTCCATAGCTGCACCGCCTCCCGGCACGGAGGATACCGCCACGCTGGCTACCACAGATACCACAATCGCATAGAGATAGTCCCCTACACCCCGGAAGGAATGTCCAAAAAGTGCCGAAACCAATAAAATCTCATAAACTGTAGCCAGACAAGCACCATCCATGTGACAGGTCGCTCCTGTAGGAATGACCACCGAGGAAATTTCACGGGGTACTCCCAGCTCATCACAGGACTCCAACTGCAATGGAATAGTTGCCGCAGAGCTTCTGGTTCCCAATGCGGTTAAGGCCGGAAGGAAAATCACCCGAAAGAAGTTCTTGACGCCCCATGGACCTGCTGCCAGGAAAGCATAGAAGCCAAGGAAGAGGAAAAAATACACAAAAACCGTGGGGTAAAAAGGTCAGTAGTGCTCTTCCATAGGTTTTGATTAAATCAATGCCGTAGGTTCCGGTTAAGTCTGCAAAATAAGCACCGATTCCAATGGGGGCCAGCTTCATCAGAAGGGAAACCATCTTATAAAATACCTTGGACCATTGGCTGAGAAAATTCGCTACATACTCTCCTTCTTTTCCCATCAAGGACACTGCCATTCCGGTGAAGATAGAAAAAATGATTAAGGGCAAAATATGCGCTCGGCTGATGACCAGCGGAAAGTCGGCAACTGTAAAACATATCTACAATCTGGCTTGCCATATCTGTCTTTTTTACCTCTTCCACCGTTTCCGACAATAAGTTCAACTGTGTATCCAGACCCACAAAATGCACCACGGTAAACATCAAAACCGCAGCTATGGCTGCAGTACTTACAAAAATCAGAATCAGGTAAAAAAGCAATTTTCCTACCTTATTGGTATCCGACACATTGGCAATGGATGCGAAATGGAAAAGAAAAATCAGCGGCACCAAAAAGGGTGAACAAAAGATTTAAAAGATTTGTCCCTACGGCTTTAAAAAGGCTACCTTCTCCCGAAATACCAAGCCTAAAACAGCACCTATCGTTACGCATAGCAGTAAAAGTAAAGGTTCCTTATAGGCTCCTAATCCTCCTGTATTCTTAGGATCCTGCTTTAGTCCGGCTTCTTTTCCTAAATTCTCTTGGCTTTGGGCTATCCTTCCCTGTTCTGCTCTGTTTCCTTGATTTCTCCCATAGACTCTCCTCTCCTCCACCAATCCTCTCAAAAAGAACTTGCACCACAAAAATACAGCATATTTCATAAACAACACCTGTATTTTACTGATATGATTAGTGAAATTATTACAATTTTTACTACTTACCCTATTTTTATCTGCAAAAATTTTTATTTTTGCAAGAAAATTTTGAAGCCTTTTTTCAGCCTCTTTTTCACTTGCTATGGAAGCTCATTTAGAAAAGTCTGAGACTTCTATTTCCCTGAAAATTAGAGTAATATAAAATAGAATAAGCACTGTGAAATAAGAAAGGAGTTTTTGATGAAAAAGGTATTGGCATTTTTTGCGGATGGAACGGAAGAAATTGAATGTCTGATGGTTGTGGATATTTTGCGAAGAGCCGGTGTATCAGTGGAGCTTGTAGCCGTAGCTCGAAAAATCTTGTGAAAGGCTCCCATCAGATTACTGTACTTTGCGATAAGAATATTTCCGAGCTTTTCAGAAAACGATTTTTCCGCCGCTCGATCTACTTTTCTCCTGCCGGGAGGCATCCCCGAGTTCCCCCATTTAGAGGAAAATAAAAAAACTGCTGGAAGCTTTGGAAAAGCAATTCCGAGCAGGAAAGGATTTGGCGGCTATCTGTGCAGCCCCGGGTATTCTAGGCCGTCTGGGCTTTTTGAAGGGACAAAATTTCACCTCTTATCCGGGTTTTGAAGAAGGAATCTCCGGTGTGGAAGGGGCAAAATGGAGCGGAAAAAGCTGTGGAAGTGGGACAACAAATCATCACAGGAAGAGGAATGGGCGTCGCCTTAGACTCTCGCCTTGGCGCTGGTTGAAAGACTGGAAGGCGCAGAAAAAGCCGCCCAGCTAAAGAAAGGGGTACAGCACCCGGAATGCATTTAGACCACTTTCAAGCATCCTAAAAAGGTGAAGCAATAAATTCAGCCAGGTTTTCTATAGGATAGGGATGAAATGAGTGGTAATCTGAGCTCGCCGGTACTTAGCTTTTTGTTTTTAGATTGAAACCCGCAAAGGGTGGTAATAAAAATTAATAAAAAGAAATTTTCGGCAATATAGGTCTGAATGTGGGGTAGTCTGAGCCCGTCAGTTCTTACTGAAAGCGAGTAAAACGAAGCTTGCAGTTGTAATGCTACTACGTGGCGAAGCTAGCGGGAGCGTGCCCCAATTTCAGACCTATATTGCTTAGAAAATTATTTTAATCTTTTATAGCCTCTGTTCCGAAGCCCTAATGAGAAAAGCAACTCGACTAATCAGCTTTTTTCTTTGCTTCCCCTCTTTCTACCATCCGATCTACCTGCAACTTAATCAGGCTGGCAATGGGGGCTGCCAAGAAAATACCCAAAACGCCGCCCACTGCCCCTCCGATAATCAAAGAAATAATCACCAGCAGGGGATGAATGTCTATACTGTTGGAGAGGAGTCTAGGGTTAATCACATTTCCATCTATGGTTTGAATCACAAAAACCGCCAATACAGCAGGAAGCAGCTTGGCAAAGTCTCCGTAAAGAGCGCAAACCAAAATGGTGGTTCCATAGGCTACAAAGGGACCCACATAGGGAATGAGATTTCCGATTCCAGTAAGAATTCCTATGGCCAAGGCATAGCGCACCCCTATAAGACTTAGGCTGGTACTGACCAAAATAGCCATAATGATACCGTCAATCATCTGTCCACGGATATAGCCGGAAAAGGCTCTATCCGCATCCTTTAGAAATCCGCGAAAGACTAAAACTCTCTTTTCCCCCAAGATCAGGCGAAGAATTCTTTCCCAATATAGGCAATCTTTACTCCCATCTGCCAAAAATAAATGGATAATCCCAAAAAAGCAGAGTACCGATCGAGGCTTTCCCATATTTCCCCACGGAAGAAAGGAAATTACTACCCTAGGTTTTTGTACCGAGCTTAAAAGCTTTTGCTAAAAAGTCCGTATTCCCTCCTGCAAATCATTTCCCGCAATAGGAATCTCTGAAACTCTTTGGTTTAAATCCTCATAAAAACTTTTCAAGAGAAGAAGCACGCTTTCCAGACCCTTGGCAAAATCTTCTCCTTGAATCAGCTGGATATTTTTGGTCAGGACGGATACAAAAAGAGAGGCCAGAAGTACCAGCGAAAGTAAAATCAAGAGATAGCAAAGCAGGATTCCCAGATTTTTCCGTAGCTTCTCTTTCTTCCGGAAAGAGGAATTTTCCCCAAAGCTCTCTCTATGATGGAACAGAGAGGGCTTAACAAATACGCCAAAGCAAATCCTAAAATCAGAAGTTACCTGAGACAACCAGGAAAAGTGACTTGCCCATAGCGAGGGAATACCCTCCAGATGATCCACTACCCGGCTCCCCAAATGATAGAGGAGCGCCGTAAGTAATACATATACAGAAATCACCAGATAATTTTTATTCCATAAATCTTTCCACTTCATTTTTGACTTCCTATTCTCCTTAGCTTCTACTTTTTCTCAGCTTCTACTTTTCCTTAGCTTCTACTCTTTTATACTTCTACCTCTCTACTCTTCTACTTTTTCTACTTTTTATCCTTTTACCCTTAGTCTCTTTGGCTTTATGTTCCGTCCTGTGCTTAGTACTTTCCTTGCTTTACCCTTACTTTTCATTTTAGCTGCACGCTTTGTGCTTCCTACTCTTTTTCCTTATCTTGTCCGAACAAAGATTCTTCCATTTGCCTTTGGCACATGTCCTGCCCCTACGAAGAATACCAGGGTCAGGATGGTCACCACATAGGGAATCATGGAAAGCAGGTGAGGAGATACCATGTTTCCGGAACCAAGCAGTGCACGAAGACCATTACACAGTCCGAAAATCAGGCAACCCAGGAAGGTGCCCTGGGGAGTAAACTTTCCAAAAATCACCGCTGCAATGGCAATGAAGCCCTGTCCTACAATCACGGAGGGGCGGAACTGAGACACGGTAGCCAGGGTTACAAAGGCTCCTCCAAGGCCGGACAAAAAGCCGGAAAGAATCACCGCAATGTATCGAACCTTATAGACAGTGATGCCCAGGGTTTCACAGGCCCAGGGGTGCTCTCCCGCTGCCCGAAGCCGCATACCATAACGGGTTTTAAAGAAAATAAACCAGAGCAAAATGACCAGCAGAAAGCTAAGATAAGCCACGGAATAGGTGCTTACCACATTGTACAGGAAGGAGCCGGAGGCAAACTTCCCTTCAAACATTTTAGGAAGCTTTGCGGATAAATCCAAAGCCGGTGTATCCGAAGAATTATCAAAAATCGCCTTGCAAAGAAAGACTGCAAAGCCCGGTCCGATAAAGTTAATGGCCGTTCCACAATGGTCTCGATCCGCATGTAAGGACACACAAACCACTGCATGAATCAGTCCCAGAAGAGCTCCTGCACAGCCTCCCGCAAAAAATCCCAGCCAACCGTTTCCGGTAAAGTAGGCTACACAGGCCCCCACAAAGGCGCCTAGAGTCATCATACCCTCGATGCCGATATTTACCACACCGGAACGTTCGGAGCAACAAGAGCCCAGCCCTGCCAGAAGGAGGGGTGGCGTAGAAATCAATACCGCATTTAACAGTAATCCCAGATTATTCAGCATGGTTTTCCTCTTTGAATCCCCTCTGTACCAGATTTTTAATCACCGGCGTGATGGCGATGAAAATGATGATGGTTCCCATAATAATGCTTTACCACTCTGCAGGAACGTCTACCGTAGCACTGAGCCCCACCATACTCATGGCACCGTAGAAAAGACCGGAGAAAATGCAGCCTATGGGGTGGGTGCCTCCAATCAAAGCTACGGTAATTCCCTGGAAGCCGTAGCCCTCCTGGGCAGCAAACATGGAGACACGCTCGGACATTCCCAGGGTTTGTACCGCTCCCCCAAGACCTGCCAAAACGCCGGAGATGGACATGGAAAGAAGGAAAACTCTCTTGGAATTGATGCCTCCATACTCTGCAGCACTACGGGAATAGCCCACCGCCCGAAGCTGATAGCCAAAGGTAGTCTTCGTCAGAATAAACCAAATCAAAAAGGCAAAAAGTAAAGCCAAGGGTACACCGGCATGAAGCTCCGCTCCTCCCGCAAAGGTGATCAAAGACTGGGGAATCTTCATGGAGGCGGTCGCTAAAATATTCTTACTGGCCTCCGCTCCCTGGTCGGTGTGGATAGCCTTTAAATTCACCACATAGTTGGAAAAGTAGAAGGCAATCCAGTTAAACATAATATAGGAAAGCACCTCATTGATGCCCTTTTTTACTTTGAACAGACCTACCAAAAAGCCCCAAAAAGCGCCGGCAAGAGCTGCCGCCACAAGGCAGAGAAGCACATGAAGGGGAGCAGGCAGAGGAAATAAAATGCCCACCACAATGGCTGCTAGACTGCCCATAACAAACTGTCCCTCTGCACCGATATTAAAAATTCCGGTACGGAAGGAAAAGGCAACGGACAAGCCCGTAAAAATCAGGGGTGCTCCGTAAATGATGCTGTAAAACATAAACTTCGGTTTTCCAAAAACACCCTGATACAATTTTCCATAGGCCTTTACCGGAGAAACCCCGATGGCCTGCAATAAAACAGCCCCTACCAAAAAGCCGATGGCGATGGAAAGAAGGGTGTATAGCAAGGAACTCTTTAATATTTTCTCTTTCATACTTACTCCTTTCCTCCTGCCATATACAATCCCAAGGTATACTCATCCGCCTCGTTTCCGGCGAAGCTCTTCTGAATATTTCCGGAGAAAACAACGCCGATGCGATCGGACAATCCCATAACCTCTTCCAACTCAAAGGAAATCAGGAGAATTCCCCGTCCCTTATTTCTTTGTTCCACCAGATATTTATGCACAAACTCAATAGCTCCCACGTCCAAACCTCTAGTGGGATTAAAGGCAATCAGGAGAGACTTGTCACTTTTCCACCTCTCTGGCAATGATTACCTTCTGCTGGTTTCCGCCGGAAAGCTGTCCTGCTGCACGGCTTTCACAGCCCTTTGGACGAATGTCAAATTTCTCAATCATCTTGGAGGCATGCTCTTCGATGGCCTTTTTCTGTAAAATTCCTCCCTTAGAGTAGGGCGCTTCTCCGTAATTTTGCAAAATCAGGTTCTCCGCTACGGAGAAGTCCAATACCAAACCGTGCTTCTGCCGATCCTCCGGAATACTGGAAAGGCCTGCATCAAAGATTTCTCTTGGGCTTTTGCAGGAAATGTCCTTTCCTAAAAGCTGAATTTCTCCCTCCGTAGCATGAGCCAATCCGGTTAAGATTTCTACCAGCTCCGACTGGCCGTTTCCGTCAATGCCTGCAAAGTCGGGATTTCTCCTGCCCGGACTTCCAGATTTAAGCCCCTTTAGGATTTCCACCCCTCTATAGTCCTTGGCATGGAGATTTTTCACGGAAAGTACTACTTCTCCCGGCTCCTGGGCCTTCTTCTCCACCACTCGATTCACTTTTCTTCCCACCATCATAGCCGCCAGGTCGTCCTCCGAGCAGGAGCATACATCTACGGTATCAATGTATTTTCCCTGTCGGATAATCATACATTTATGAGCAATGCTTTTGATTTCTTTTAATTTGTGGGTAATAATCAGGATGGACTTTCCCGCCTTGGTCAAATGGGAAATAATTTCCATTAACTCATCAATTTCTTGGGGAGTCAGGGAGGCGGTAGGCTCGTCCAAAATCAAAATATCCGCACCCCGGTACAGAACCTTCAAGATTTCCACTCTTTGCTGCATACCTACGCTGATGTCTTCCACCTTGGCATCCACATCCACCATCAAATGGTACTGTTCGGAAAGCTCCCGAATCTTTTTCTTCGCTCCGTTTAAGTCCACAGTAAGTCTCTGCATAGGGCTCTGCCCCCAGAATAATGTTTTCCGCCACAGTAAAGGGAGGAATCAACATAAAATGCTGATGCACCATACCGATTCCCAAAGAAATGGCCTTTTCCGGGCTATCCATCTCCACCTTTTTTCCCCGAACCAAAATCTCTCCGGAGCTTGGGCGAAGCATGCCGTAGAGAATATTCATCAGGGTAGACTTTCCTGCTCCATTTTTCTCCTAAAATAGCAAGAACTTCTCCCTTATGAAGCTTTAATTGCACATGGTCGTTGACTACAAAATCCCCAAAGCGCTTCACAATGTCCCGCATTTCAATAACCGGTTCCTGCCCGGCTTCAGCTATAGCATCCGGAGTCCCTTCCCATGCCTTTGTCTCTTCATCTCTTCCCATCATCCAAATGCTCTCCTTCCTCGATTCCCCTTAAGTGCCTCATTTAAATCAAGAGTATGTCCTGCATTCCTTCCTGTCGAGCCAGCTCCTCCAAGGCCTTTAAGTCCTCCTCGGTGGGGCTCTCAAACAGCTTGAATTCTTCCCTTACCCCAAACTCCCGGTAGGCAATAATTTTGTAGCGAATTTTCTGCCCCTTCTTTACATAGGGAGACAATTCTTTGGACAACTTCTCCACTGTATCTCTAGCGGAAAAAAGTCCCGGCACCACTACCGTTCTAACTTCAAAGAGTTTATCATATTCTGCCAAAATTCGCATATTTTTTAGAATTTCCACATTGGAAAAACCGGTCACCCTTTTATGCTCTTCCTCATCATAGGCCTTGATGTCCAGCATTACCCCGTCAATATAGGGGAGCAGATCCTTTTCATCCCTTGGAGAAATCATAATAGCCGTTGGAATCCAGTAAAAATCCTATGCCCTTCTTTTGACAAAGCATTCCCAGTTCCCGTAAAAACTCCGGATAAATCGTACATTCTCCTCCGGACACGGTAATCCCCCGAATAAAGGGAAGGTTCTTTGCAGCCTCCTGAAATACCTCCTCCGGGCTCATCCGGCGAATTCTGGGGCTGGCATTGTGTGTGCAGACATGAATACATTGGTCGCAGCCGATGCATTTTTCCGGAGAAAAGGCTACCCTTCCTTCCTCCCAATAAATGGCCTTTGTGGGGCAGCCCGGGATGCAGTCTCCGCAGTGGATACAAAGCCCTCTGGTTTCCGGATTGTGGCAATATTTACAGTCCAGATTACAGGCCTGTAAAAATACTGCGGTTCGGTTTCCCGGGCCGTCCACAGAGCTGAAGGGGATAATCTTATTTACAGGGACTTTTATTTCTGCCCGTCCTTGCTCACCTCTGCCTCCCTGCTTTTCTATATCTTCTTGCTTTTCTTTACTTACTGTTAGTTCTTGCATGGTACGAAATTCCTCAATTTTACTATCCTTTTCTTGATATAATACTCCTTAATTTTACTATCCTTTTCAGGATAGGATATTCCTTAATCCTACTCTTCTCCCAGTATAACGAAAAAGAGGAAGCTTGAATACGCCTCCTCTTTCGTAAAAACATAATACAATCCTTGAATACTATTAGCGAACCTTTCGTTCCAGAATCTTTCCGTTTTCAGCAGCACCAAGACCTAAGGCCACGGTGTCCTGCAAAACACTCTTCCCCTGCTTCAGCTTATCCATCTCGGATTTCTTCACCAGGTATCCGGTAATACGAACCACATCGGAATCATTGGAGTAGAAGGAAAGGTAACGAAGATTCTTTTGGAACGCTCCCTTCATAATATCCAATACATAATCCGGGTTTTGATGAATGGTTCTGTCAATGGGGAAAAGGTCTCCCGTTCCGGAGGGGAAGTAGTGGTGAAAATGGGACAGAACTTCCATTTGATCTGCCAAATTTTCCGGTTCCTCTCCGATAGGAATTCTGGTTCCCGGGCTGATTTCCACATCCGTAGAAATACCCACCTGAGCATGGAGGAGGAAGTGTCCGTTGCTAGCTTCACAATAAGGATTTTTGTGGGCTTCATTAAAGGCAGAGATACAATCCATAATCTCTACGCCCAATTCTGTAGCCTCCTTACTATGGCCGAAACGGCAGTCTCCCTTTCCTTCCTTTTCCAAAAGAATGTTCATGCCCTCTGCAAGACCTACCAAACCGAACATTGCGGACGGTCTCTATGGATAAAGCCTTCCTTTGCCAGGAAATTATGCTCGAAAAATCCGGACTCTTCCACCATGAAGCGAATACGCTCATCCATGTAGCGCACGCAGAGATCCATAATATAGGGAAGTTCCTTCTCCAGGAAGTCCTTTCTATCCTTGGCTCTCTTGGCAATATTGCTTAAAATCAGGCGGGCAAGAGTATAGGCTCCGCCTCCAGGGCTAAGCCGTTGTAGCAGGAAGCAATAACATAGTTTCCGGAAAAATCCTTGGAATACATCTTGTGGTTGCAAAAGCTTGGCTTGGCACTGGCCATAGCACAACGAATACCCTCGATGGCAAAGTCGTCTTCGGTTACGCCTTCTTCGTACTTCATGGTAAGGTTTGGCACCGCATCCTTGGTCTCCGCCATGGCCCGAAGCAGAAGTCTTCCTGCCTTAGTAGCCTTGGGACCAATGTTGGCATGGGCGAAGGAATCCAGGATAGTTCTATCCATCTGGATGCAGAACAGCTTAATCATCTTAAAAGCCAGCTCTTCCTCCATATCCTGCACAAAGGGATCCAATAAGGTATCCAGTTGTCCCACATAAACCGGGTAATTGGTTACGGAAGGAACATGCTTGTAAAAGATTTGCAGGGCAGTAATCGCCTCATACAAATCCTTGGGAGGCTCTACTTCCAAGAAAGCGGAGCCCTCCCGAAAGAATTTCTCATAATCCGGAATAATATAACGAGGGCGCATAGGTGCATTTCCCTCAAAAAGATCGCAGATGCACTGCTCCTCCGGAGCACAGCGCAAGACTTCCTCCAGGCCTTCGGGAAGATCCAGAACAGAAAGAAGGGAATCCGCATGATTTGCCATTGTGGCTACCTTCTGCTCGTGGGTCAGGCTCTTCGACTTTACTGTTTCCAGCATTGCCTGCCGAACCGCTTCAACTTTTTCCATGGATATTGCTTTCATTTTCTGTCCTTTCTATTCCCTTGCCTTACTTTTTCAGAAAATTCACATCCTTGTATTATTTTCTCTGTATTCACTTTTCTGCATTAAATTCTTTGTATTAGCTTTTCTGCATCAAATTCTTTGCATTAGATTCTTTGCATTAGATTCTCTGCTTCAATTTCTTTATAGTATCTCTCTGTCCTATTCAGATACATTAGTTATCCAAGTCGTAAACATCTCCGTACTTTGCTTCGAAGTCTGCCTTGTTGTTTGGCACCTTCAGCTCACCGGAAACAATCTTCTTCTTTATTTCTTCTACTTCTTTAACCACTGCAGGATCAATGTTCTCTGTGCCGGGAGCAAGGTCTACACCTTCATCAGCCAATGTATAGGTCTTTACGCCGCCCTCAACTTTTCCGTCTACCAATTCCTTGCTTACATCAAATACCGCATTGTCCACTCTCTTCATAGCAGAGGTTAAGATAGTCTCAGGAGCGATGGAGCTCTGGTCACTGTCTACACCGATAGCCCAGATCTTAGCTTCCTTACAAGCATCGATGACGCCCAGTCCGGTTCCGCCGGCTACCTGGAAAATAACGTCAGCCCCATTGGTTACCATGTTGTTTGCTGCGGTCTTTCCCGTTGCAGTATCTGCAAAGGAGTTGGCATTGGCCTGTAAAACCTTGGTATCCGCATTGGCATCCAAAACACCGGCTGTGTAGCCGCATCCGAACTGGTTCATCATGTCGGTAGCCATGCCCAAAACGATACCTACGGTATTCTTTTTGGTAGTCTTTCCTGCTACATATCCTGCAAGGTAAGAAACCTGAGCCTGCTCGAACATGAGAGAAGTAACATTGGAAACATCAGCCAAAGAAGCATCGTCCACGATAGCAAACTTCACATCAGGATTAGCTGCGGACTCTGCCTTTAAAGCATCCGCCAAAGCGTATCCGATACAGATAATAAGTCATAGTCCTCATCCACGAAGGTTTCTGATATTTGGCTTGTAATCCGCGTCATCTTAGACTCCAGATATTTTGCCTCAATACCAAGCTCCTTCTGGGCTCTTTGTAATCCTTCCCAAGCAGACTGGTTAAAGCTGATCCGTCATTTACTCCTCCTACATCGGTAACAATACCAACTTTCATTCCTTTTCCGGAAGAGGCGTCCTTCTTCTCTTCCTTGCTCTCTTCCGCCTTTTCGCTTGCCCCATCGCTAGCCTTCTCGGATCCCTGTTCTGTAGCCTTTTCTGTTTCCTTCTTCTCAGTTCCGGAAGCACCACTAGCCGCTAAGCTAAGTGCCATGGTCATTGCCAGGAATGCTGCAAAGATTCTTTTCTTCATTTCTCGTCCTCCTTCATGAAGTCTTCTTCATATCAGTTTGCCAAACCTATGGCACTTCCAAGATGAAAAACTTTGTCACATGTACCCTCCCATTATAAGAAAGAAAGAATACAGTGACAAGTCAGTTCCTTTGTTTATTTTGCTTGAAAAAATAGAGAAGATGAACAAAATTCTACTCCGGAAAGTGGGAAAGCAGGAACTCTAAAAATCCCTTCAGGTTTAAATTTCCCTCCCATAAGCGTCCCAGAATATAATTCAGCATACTGAAGCCGATAAAGCAAAAGCCGAAAAATAAAAATAGGCTTAAAGCAAAAACACTGTATAAAAAACAGATTTTCAGTACCTTTCACTCTGTCCATACTCAATCTTCAAAGCTGTAAAATCCAATACAATCCCCAGGGGTATCCCCAAAAGGAATAGGAAGATGGAAAATAAGGGGAAGCCCAGGAGCAAAGCCACAAAGGACAGGGTCGCTAAAAGGGTCAATGCCAGTCTTCCTCTGGTAAATAAGTAAACAGTGAAGAAAAAGGCTCTTCCTTCCGAAAAAAAGAGAAGAAGGAAAAAGGGGAGCAGGAGGAAGCTTAGGGCATACAAGAAGGAAAACTGTAGGGATGCCTTGGGATTTCCGTTGGAAAGGTATAAGCCGATCAGGAAAACCAGGAAAAGCCCCAGGCAGAAAAGGAAGAAAGTACTTCTGTGATTTGTTTTTATCCTCTCCTTTTCCATAGCTTCTCAGGATCCGACAGATAGTCCTGAATTTCCCCCTGCATAAGTCCCGGTAGGAGCAGGAGCTCCTTCAAACTTTGGGAAGGAGAAAGGGTCAAAGGGAAGGCAGAGGAGCGCTCCTCCACAAAAACCTGGAATTTCCCCGCTTTCTTTCGGAAGTCTCTTCAATCAGGATTTTTCTTCTTCCGGCCTCTACTGCTTCCGGTTCTCCTGCTTCCGGTTCTTTTGCTTCAGGCTCTGCTTCAGGCTCTACTGCTTCAGGCTCTCTTGCTCAGGCTCTAGCGCCTCTTGTTCCCATGCTTTTTCGTCTTCAATGCTTCCGCTAAGGCCTGTTCCAAGCTAAGAATTCTTGCTTCCAGAGCTTTCTCTTTTCCCTTCCGTAGTCGCTTCTTTCCGCCTCTTTCCGCCTTCTTTTCAGACTTTTTCTGTCCTTAAGTTCTATATTCTTTTCTCCGATCTTTCTCCTTTTTCTTCCCCATTCTCCTGAAAACTCCTTTATTCTTTTCCGTAACTTTCTGCCCCATATTGTAGCCCAGTTCTGATTTCTTGGAAAGGACTTCCTTTCTCTTCCACCGGGGCAATGCAATTCATCCATTTAAACAAAAATGTGGATAAGTCCTTTGTACAATTTCCCAAAATTGGGATTTTAAGAGGACTTATCCACAAAAATTACACTTTTACACATTGCCAAGCTATTTTTTTGCCTTCTACCTTTGATATTTTCAAAAATAGCCCCTAAAAAGTTACGATATTCTTACTTTCCACATTCTATTTCTTTTTAAGAGGAGTATTTAAGAAAGCAGATTCTGATAATTTCCCAGGAAACTTTTCATTCTTTCCTGCTCCGAAGAAAAGACCTCTTCAGGGCTTCCTTCGCAGATAACCTCCCCATCCGCCATAAACAAAATACGGTCGGAGATGTCTCTGGCAAAAGCTCATTTCATGAGTAACAATAACCATGGCCATCTGCTGTCCCTTTAAAGAGCGAATGACGGAAAGTACCTCTCCGGTAAGCTCCGGATCCAAGGCGGAGGTGGGTTCATCAAAGAACAAAATCTTCGGCTCTAAGGCCAGGGCTCTGGCAATTGCCACTCTTTGTTTTTGTCCGCCGGAGAGAGAATAGGGATATTGACCGGCCTTTTCTGAAAGTCCCATTCTGGCAAGTACCCCTTTGGCTTTTTCTTCCGCCTCTTCTTTGCTCTTTTTTTGTACATGAATCAAAGGATCCATGACATTTTTCAAGACAGTCCAATGGGGAAAGAGATTGAAATTCTGAAAAACCAGGCCGAAAAGCTGTTTAGCCCTTTCTTTTCCTCCTTACTGGCCAGCTTTTTTTCACCTTCCGTTAGAGAAAAAATAGCCTTTCCATCATAGAAAAGCTCTCCTCCCTCCGCCTTTTCCAAGAGGGTGGCAATACGAAGCAGGGTAGATTTTTCCGGAACCGGAGGGTCCGATAATGCTGAGTACCTCTCCCTCCTTACAGGACAAAGAAATTCCTTTTAGAATTTCCTCTCCGGAAAATGCCTTTCGTATATTTTTCATTTCTAATATTGCCATGCCGTTCTCCTATTGATCGCTCTTATTGATACTACCCTATCTTCTTTTCCGTCCACTTCTATTGCCGGTACCACATCTTCTTTTCTGTTCGCTACTACTGATAATACGCCATCTTCTTCTCCATCTGCTCCATTATAAAGGCCACCACAAAGTTGAAAATGTAGTATAAAACTCCCGCCATGATTAAAGGAAACATGGAGCTTTGAGAGGAAGACAGAGCCTTGGCTTGGGTAAACATTTCCATAACGGAGATGGAAAAAGCCAAAGAAGTATCCTCAATCAAAGAAATCACCTCATTGGTGATGGAGGGAAGAATCTTCTTCCAAACCTGAGGAAGGATAATGCGGAAAAAGCACTGGCTCTTGCTGTAGCCAAGGATTTCCGCCGCCTCGTACTGTCCCCGGTCCATGGACTGAATTCCGGAACGATAGATTTCCGCAAAGTAGGCTGCATAATTTAGGATAAAGCCAATGTATACCGCCGTCATTCTGTAGCCCGGGTGCAAAGAAATTTTAAAAAGGTAATAAGGACCGTAATACACCATAAAAAGCTGGAGCATTAGGGGAGTTCCCCGCATGAAAGAAATGTAGATTTTAATAAGCCCGGAAATCAAAGGGTTCTTATGCATCCTTCCAAAGGCCACCAAAAAGTCCTAAAGGCAAAGAAAAAAGGAGGGTTATGGTGAAGATTCCGAGACTCACAAGCAATCCTTCTCCCAGTTTCCACAGCACCACAGTCCACTCCATTTTTTCTCCCCTTTTCGTTTTTATTTTATCTCTAGTCTACTCTTGTGCAATATTCCGAAGCTTTCTCTTCCCTATTGCAAAATAAAACCTTCCGTTGTACCAAACCATTTTTCGTTGATTTTGTCAATCACACCTTCGTCCTTCATTTCCAAAAGAGTTTTCTTAACCTTGTCCGCAGCTCCGTATTATCCTTCTTAAAGCCGATTCCGTACTGCTCTTCTGTCAGGCTTTCGCTAAGAACCTTAGCCTTTTTTCCAAAAGTCTTGATTTGATATTCCGCTACTACGGAATCCATGCAAACGGCATCACAGGCACCGGCTTCCAAATCCATCATAGCATTCTGATAATCTCCCACCTCGGTAAGACTGCCAAAGCTATCCTTTAAGCTCTTGTTTTCTTCACGGTTTAATGCGGTAAGTCCTGTAGAATCCTTCTGAACCTCCACCGCCTTGCCTTTTAAATCCGCCAAGCTACTGATCTCACTATCCTCTCTTACCACAAAAACCTGTTTGTTTGCTAAGTAAGGTCCCACAAAGCTATAGCTGTCTTCCCGTCCTTCCATGCCGAAGCCATTCCAGATGCAATCAATATTTCCGGAATTTAATTCCAAATCCTTGGCATCCCAGTTAATGGGCTTTGGTACAAAGCTCAAATCCAATCTCTTCGCCACTTCTTCTGCAAGCTCCAGGTCATAGCCGGTGTAATTTCCATCCTCTCCCAAAGCCCATAGGAGGGAATTCCTGATCAAAGCCTACAGTTAGGCTTCCGCTGCTTCCCTCTAAATTTGCTTCCGCTTTTTCTGTACCGGCATTTTCGCTAAGCGCCTCTGTACTTCCGCCTTCTTTGCTTCCGCTCTCACTAGCCGCAGTGCTCTTTCCTCCGCAAGCCATCAATCCCAATGCCAAAACTCCCGCCGTTGCCATCCATAAGATATTTTTCATCTTCTTCATCATACTCTCCCCCTTCTTGTCCCTTTTTCGTCTTGACCTTTTCAATTTTTTTCAATTTTCATGCTTTTACACTTTTCACTTTACCAATTCTTTTTACTTCTTTTTAGTAGTGTGATAACACATTACTATGCTAAAGTGTTTTTGTCAAGAAAATTTTTGAAACTTTTCTCCCCGCTATGTGAAGCCATTTTTTGCCGGATATTTTTATAAAGGCTTTACAGCCTAAAGCTTAGCCGATGTAAGAGAGTACAAAAAGACAGTACAAAAAGAGTACTATAAAGAGTACAAAAAAAGTTCCCGAAAATTTCGGGAACTCCTTCTATCAAGGGGCAAGCACAGTCTATTGCCGACTATTACTCAGCTTTCTTTGTTTCAATGCTCGCGGAAGTGGAATCTTCCTCAGAAGTTTCCATGCTTTCTTCCTCTGCAGCCTTTGTAGTACTCTTATTCTCTGTTGCGGAATCTTTTGCATCCTGCTCGAAGATTACAGAAGACTCTTCATTTTTTACGGTAATCTGAGACTCTACATACTCCATCACCGCGTTACGGATTGCCGCCTCTTCTACCAGTTCTTTACCGTACTGCTCAATCAGCTTGATACGGTTGGTCTTTTCTCCTGTTAAGGAAGACTCCGCCTCTGCCAACTCATCCAGTAAGGCATCGGTAGCCTTAATGCCCTGGTCTGCTGCCAGCTTACGCATTAAGAAAAGCTGCTTTGCATAGTCTTCCGCTCTTGCATGATGCGTCTTCCTTGAACTCCGCAACGGTCTTTCCGGACATGTTCACAATATCTGCCACAGACAAGCCGTAGCTCTTCATCTGGCTCAGGCTGGCATCCAAAAGGTAAGCCTTGGCATACTCCATCAGCTTCTCGGATGGCTCAATCTTTGCCTGCTCGCTAATCTGCTGGATAGCCAACTCCTGAATATTGGAGTGGTAGTTAAAGTCCTTTCTGGTCTGAAGCTGCTTACGAACTTCTTCACGATACTCCGCAATGGTATTTGCAGTAGTTTCTTTATAGTTCTTTACCCACTCATCGGATAAGGTAGCAGGACGCTTTACCTCATGAATCTTTACAGCAAACTCTGCATCCTTACCGGCCAGCTCTTCGTTGCCGTATGCCTCAGGGAAGGTAACCTTTACGGTAACTTCTTCTCCGGCCTTCTTGCCGATCAGCTGGTCCTCAAATCCGGGGATGAACTGTCCGGAACCAAGCTTTAAGTCCTGCTTTTCCGCTGTACCGCCGTCAAACTTCACGCCGTCAATAGAGCCGCTGTAGTCAATGTTTACGGTATCCCCTTCCTTGGAAATATCATCTACTACATCAGGATTTGCGTCAAGAGCTCTCTGGATAACATCGTCCACTTCCTCCTGGGTTACTGTTTGCGCAGGCTCTACTGTAACCGTAATACTCTTTAAATCAGGAAGGGTAATGCTTCCCATCTCGGAAAGCTTAGGCTCTGCAGGTACCTTCAAGGCCTCCAGTTCCTTAATCTCGGGGCTATCCTCTGTTAAAGTAGATTCGCTGGCTACTTCACTGGAGGAAGCCTTTTCACTTTCCTTGGTTTCCGCCTTTTTTCCACAGGCTGCTGCCATCATTGCCATAGCCAGGATAGCCGCTGATACAAATAACTCAGTTTTTTCATAGTACTCCTTAGTGTATTGGAAAATGATTTCCATAGTTTTCGACATTTTTCTTCTTTGTAAAACCGCTTCTGTTGTAGAAGCGGTTTTATCTTTAGAGATACTCTACTCTATGCAATTCTCTTTATGAAGCAAAATATCTTGTTACTTTTTTCAGCTGACAAAGAGCTTTATTCTCTGTTGAAAGCTAAAAATGCCTTGTAAGTATAATAAACATCCAGCTTTTGCTGTCAATTCAAATGGAGCATGCATGGAAAGAACTGCCACGCCAAGGTCTACGGTGTCCACATTCATATTGCCCATATACATGGCAATGGTTCCTCCGCCGCCTTCGTCCACCTTACCAAGTTCTCCCACCTGCCAGCAAACATTGGCATCTTCCATGTATCCGATAACCTTCTGCATGGTTTCTGCGGAAGCATCGTTGGAATATCCCTTTCCTCTGGAGCCGGTGTACTTGGTGAGAACCGGACCATGGTTAAAGAAACAGGAATTCTGCTTCTCATAAACATCCGGCCAGGTTGGGTCGTATGCTGCATTTACATCGGAAGAAAGGCAAAGAGAATTTCTTAAAATATCCCTTACTCTCTCTCCCTCACACTCTGCCAAATCCTCTACAAAGTGAAGAAGAGCATCCGACTGCATTCCGGTATTTCCGGTGGAGCCGATTTCTTCCTTATCTACCAGTGCAGTAAGAGAAGTAAATTCCGGAGTCTTGCACTCCAGCTCAGCCATTAATGCAGTATAGGCGCAGACCTTATCATCCTGTCCGTAAGCCCCTACCATGGAGCGATCCAGTCCCACATCGCAAGCCTTCTGTGCAGGAACAAGAGTCAGCTCAGCACGCATAAAGTCCTGTTCTACAATGCCGTACTGCTCATGAAGAAGGGAAAGAATCTTTAGCTTAAAAGCTTCCTTTACTTCCTTATCATCAATCGGGGTGGAGCCCAAAAGGATAGTTAACTCCTCTCCCCGGATACCGTCGCTAAGCTTACGGTCATCCTGCTTCTTGGAAAGGTGGGGAAGCAGGTCGGTAATCACCAGGATGGGATCTCCTTCCTTCTCTCCAATGTTTAAGTCTACATACTTTCCGTCCCTAAACATTACTCTACCGTGAAGAGCCAGAGGGATGGTACTCCACTGGTACTTCTTAATTCCTCCATAGTAGTGAGTCTTAAAGTAGGAAAGCTCCTCCTGCTCATAAAGAGGATTGGGCTTTAAGTCGATTCTTGGAGAATCAATGTGGGCAATATTGAAATGAATTCCCTGATCCAAGGGCTTCTTTCCTATGGTTACCAGGAAAATGTTCTTTCCTCTGTTGATAAAGTACAGCTTGTCTCCGGTCTTATACTTAACGCCTCTTGCAAACTCCTTGTAGCCTGCCTTCTTCGCCAACTCTTCACTGTACGCTACACATTCTCTTTCAATCTTGGAATGATCCAGGAAGGTCTTGTAGCCCTCCGCAAATTCCATAGCCTTCTGCAAATCCTCCGGTCTCTCCTTTGCAATATGCTGAGGCTTAAAACACAACTTCTCTTCTAGCTTCTGTCCTTCTGTCTTTCCCATAAAGACTCCTCCTTCATAGTGTTTTTTAAGATTTTACTCTGTTCCTGTGTTGAAAATGTGAAAAAAAGCGGAGTTTCACCGCTTTCTTACTATCTTTATCTATCTTACTCTATTTCTTCCTCTTCTGCCTCTGTTTTTTGCTTTCTTCTTTAGTGAATCACCCCTGCCCTATTTAAAGGCCAATAGCAAAGGTATACCTTCGCCAGCATTTTCTCCCGCTTTACAAACTGGTTTTTCTCCCCAAAAACGGGCGTCCGCAGAGTTGTTTTCGATTGTCTCCCATCATAAAATAGGATCCCTCCGGTACGGTAACATCCACCTCGGGAAACTGGCTTCCGTCCACAATCATCGGCTCCGGCAAATAGCTTTCCGTAATGGCTTCCCCATTGATATAGACTGTTCCCACGGGAACTTTTCCGGAGGAGGACTGTACCGCCAGCTTCTTAATCATGCCGGCATCCACCTCTCCCGTCTTCTTCACCTCCACATGGTCTCCGGGCATTCCGATTACGCGCTTAACATAATAGATGACCTGGTTTCTTTTATCTTCCCGACCGTCATAAGGGCAGACTCCCTGTTCATTTTCCCGGTAAATCTGATGATCGTTTCGACATTGATAGCCATACAAAAAGATAGCCACATCTCCTCTTTCTACTGTTCCGAAACGATAGTGAAGTCTGGAACCGAAGACACGGCTTCCCGCCATAATGGTGTTTTCCATAGACCCTGTGGGAATGGTGGAATTGGCAATCACATAATTGTTCAGTAAAAATGCGGCGATTCCCGCCACCAGAAGAATCTTTACCCACTCAAAAAGTTCTCCCAAAAAACTTTGGGGCTTCTTTCTACTGCTCTTTTTCTGTTCTTCCTGCATAGCTTCTCCCTTTATCCTTATTCATTTTCAGCCATAGATGGTATAGACTTTTCTATACCGGCTGTAATGAGTGAGAACCCTTTAAGAATTCTTCGCCTCATTCTGCTCTTCCTGTCTTTTCTTGCTCATATACTCATGCTCTTCTTCAAGCTCTTTATATAACTGCAAAAGACTCCAGTCCTTATTATGCTCTGTTTCCATGCATTTTAAATCCACCCGTATGCCCAGCTTCTTTAAATCCATCAAAAAATCTCCCACTTCCTTCGGGGAAAATCCGATAAACTTTAACAGCTCCGCATCCTCGGGAAGGCTTTGTACTTCCTCCTCCGGTGCCAAAAGCAGACGAATCTTTCTAATCATGGCCACACCACGGACCTTATTTACTTTATCGACATCTTTTCGGTGGATATAGAGTATTTTTTTCTCCATTTCCTCTCCTTCCCTATATTTTTCACTTTATTTTTCCGGCTCAACTGCATTTTTGCCCACTGAAGCTCTTTTCTTAGTTCAGCTCCTGTTCTTTTTCCGACCTTCTCTCTTCTTTTTCTGTTCTTTTTCGGTCTTTTTCAGTCTTCTTAGTTCTTTTTCCGCTCTTCCCTCTTCTTTTCTAGTCTTCCCTCTTCTTCTCTGTTCTGATTTCTTCCATAAAATCCGTCATTTCCTGTAAAAGAATAGGTCGCACCTCTTCGTTTAACACCTCATGCCGTAATTTAGGAAAAATCCTAAGCTTTAATTTGGGATTTCCCAGCATTTTTAAATGAGCATAGAGACTTTGCCGGCCCTTTTTCCGTATTCTCCCACGGAGTCTGCACCGCCGGAGAAAAGGAAGCAGGGAATATCCTTCAGCTTTTTGATTTCCGAAAACGCATTGACTCTTTCCAAGGCAGCCACGAGGTCGGCATAAGCCCCCAGGGTAAACCCTACTGCCAAAGGATCCCTTCCATTTGCCGTACTGACTTCTTCCTTTGTACAAATCCAAGCCGATAAGTTCTTGGGATTCGGAATATGCCGGTTAAAATACTTGGCAAGGAGGATGCTTTCCTTAAGCGCATCATCCTTGGCTCCCCGAAGCTTCTTTTGAACAGCAAGGTAGCCCTGTACCGGAAGCAAAAGAGGGCTTCCCCCTGCCGTGCCGGATAGTATAAGTCCTTGGAGTTCTTCCCCATAGTTTGCCGCATAATCTCTGGCCAAAAAGGAGCCCATGGAATGGCCGAAAAGAAAAACAGGCAGATTCGGGAACCATTTTTTCACCTGCAGAAGATGTCTCCGGAGATCATGTAAAATGCTTTCCCAGCCGGAATTGTCTCCAAAGTAGCCGGGAATGTTGGCACTTTTTCCATGTCCCTGAATATCCATTCCGCAAACCACATAGCCCTGCTTTGCCATGTATTCAAAAAGATAACGGTATTTCCCGATATGCCCCTGCATCCCGTGGAGAACAAACAGAATCCCCTTCTTTTCGAGACTTTCCTCCTGCCACAGAACATTATAGATTTTTCCCCAGTCCATTGCTGGCTTCCCTTCCCTCTCTTCTTTCCATCCTTCTCCTTTTTCTCTAAAATCGGCTTTCATCAAAGCCTCCTATCAGGATTTCCAATACTCATCATAATATCATGCTTTCCCCTTTAGGTACATGAAAAGAGCAACTTATCTTTTTACGATTTTTGAAATCTTCCTTTTCCGCTTATCCCTACCCATTTTTCTTTCCTTGTGCTATATTTAATTGGTTGTATATATTAATTTTTAAGATTCTAGAAAAGGAGGGTGCATGCTGATTTGTCCCTATTTGTGATTCTACCTTAGTGAATCGCATTTGCCCCTATTTGCAAAAAAAGTTGTGAAGAATCCTTGGGTTTTTGGATGACCGGGTTTTTATCAACCGTTCCCATTCTCTTCCTGATGATTTCTGCGAGTATCATGGAAAGGGACGAAAAGACCACCTTACTGAACAAAGTGGATCACAAAGGCTCCTCGGTGATTTCTGCAAAGCTAAATCCCTTAAAGCAAAAGCACGATCCCAGTCAGGCAAAAATGGTGGATACGGTTATGAAGAAAACAAATCCGCCGAAACCAACATTTTCCTATAATAAGAAGAAAGGATAAAGAATATGCCATTTATTGTTTTTTAATCATTGTAGTTCTGCTGATCAGCACCACCATTCGTATCGTACCGGAGGCCTGTGCCATGGTTGTAGAGCGTCTTGGACGCTTTCATACCGTATGGCGTCCCGGCATTCACCTACTGATTCCCTTTGCGGATCGTATCTCCAAGAGAATCAACCTAAAGGAGCAGGTAGCGGACTTCCCGGCCCAGCCGGTTATTACCAAGGATAATGTTACCATGCGAATCGACTCCGTTGTCTTCTTCGTCATCACCGATCCTAAGCTTTATGCCTACGGTGTGGAGAATCCCATCGCAGCGATTGAAAACTTAACCGCTACTACTCTTCGTAACATCATCGGTTCCATGGACTTGGATACCACTTTGACTTCCCGTGATGAAATCAACACCCAGATGCGTTCTCTTTTGGATGTGGCTACCGATCCTTGGGGAATCAAGGTGAACCGTGTAGAGTTAAAGAACATTCTACCTCCTGATGCTATCCGTGAGGCCATGGAGAAGCAGATGAAGGCGGAGCGTGAGAAGAGAGAGTCCATCACTCTTGCAGAGGCTAAGAAGCAGTCCGCTGTCCTTACCGCAGAAGGTAATAAGCAGGCTGCCATCTTAAATGCGGAAGCGGATAAGCAGAAAACCATCCTTGCCAGAAGCTCAAAAGGAAAAGGAAATCCGTGAGGCGGAGGGTCGTGCCCAGGCGATTTTGGATGTGCAAAGAGCGGAGGCGGAGGGTATTCGTCTTCTGAAGGAAGCCGGTGCGGATGATGCGGTACTTCGCATCCGTAGCTTAGAAACCTTTGCCAAGGTATCTGAAGGAAAGGCTACCAAGATTATTATTCCTTCCGACATTCAGAACATGGCAGGTTTGTTAAACGGTTTAAAAGAAAGTCTTGTTTCCCCTTCTACTGTGAATCCGGTAGAAAACGGAAATGAAGAAGTATGATAAAGATTATTTTCTTTGATATTGATGGCACCCTTCGGCCCTTTGAAACCGGAGAGATTCCGGAGGCCAGTAAGGCTGCCATTCAGAAAGCCCAAGATGCCGGTGTGCTTTGCGCCATTGCCACCGGCAGGCACTGGGTAGAGATTTACAATGAAGGCCTTGTGGAGGATATGTACTTTGACGCCTTTGTTACCCTTGACGGGGCATACGACTATATTCTGCATCCGGAAAAGGCAAGACCTGTTTTCCAAACGCAGGGGGCCAAAAAGCCGAAGGACTACCACTTCTTAATTGATGAGGCAGGCCTGCCCCTTCCCTACTTCGATCCTAAAAACGGAGAACTGCTTTTAGGGGAATCTATTGCTCCGGAAATGGTGGATAAGGTTTTGGCAATGGCAGAAGAAGATCCCTTTCCCATCCTGTTTTTAGAAGAGCGAAGACTTTATGCAAACTTCGTAAATGATGCCCTGCTTCGTTGCCTTTCAGAAATCAAGTCCGGCCTTCCTCCCACACTTCCCCTATCGGAAGCAAAAAAGAATCCGCTTTATATGCTGATTCCGGTACTGAAGAAGTCCCAAATCGAAGAGCTGGAAAAAAGAATTCCGGACTGTAATTTGGTTCGCTGGTCCGATGGTCTGTCCTTTGATTTGACCAAAAGAGATATTTCCAAGGTCTCCGGTATCGAAGCCATTTGCAAGGCTTTGGGCATTCAAAAAGAGGAATGTGCTGCCATTGGAGACGGCTGGAATGATGTGGAAATGCTTTCCCATGTGGGTATGGGTATCGCCATGGGAAATGCCAAAGAGGAATGTAAGGCAGCAGCGGATTATATCACCGCCCCAATCCTGGAGGGGGGCCTGCCCCGGGCGGTGGACTACATTCTTGATATAACGAAACGCAGAAGAAGTGATGTGGAGAAAACCATCCACTTTCGTGCAGTATAGCTTGTAATGAGGGGTAATCTGAGCCCGCGGGTTCTTGGCTTTTGTTTTTTAAAAGCTTAGAACCCCTGCGAGGCGAGGTTAGCGAGAGCGTGCCCCTGTTACAAGCTATACTGCTTAAAAGCGACTTGACGATTCTTCATCACTTCTTCTGCGTTTCTTTTATTTTTTTGCTTTGCTCCTCCGCCTCCTTCTTTTTCTTCTCCTCTTTTTCCTTTTTCTTTTCTTCCTTCTTGATAAAGGCGGATTCTTTATCAATCTGTCCCAGAGAAATCATAAAGTCGGAGCGTTTTTCCAGTTCTTTTTTTACATGCTTTAATCCGTATTCTTCTATAAGGGTTGGGGTTTTGGAAAATAAATTTCTGCCCAGTCCCAGCTTATCTCCCGGAATTTCTACCCCCATGGCTGCCAAAGTAGTGGGGAAGTCGTCAAAGGTACTGTATTCCCGATATTTCTTTTCTTCCACGGTGGGAACGGCATTGAGATAGGTGGTGAAAACCTTTCTTTGATAACTTTTTTCCACATCATTACAGAAATCATGGTCCATGGTGGGGTGATCCCCGGAAATCACAATCGTTGTGTTTTCATAGAAGGGCTGTTGCTGCACCCAGCGAACAAATTCCGATACCTGCCTTGAGGTGCATTGGTACACATCCGCATATTGGTTTTTGGGATGCTCTCTCTTACAAAGCCTGCACACATAGCCGTTGGGAAAATGGGTGTCCACTGTAAGCAAGGTCAGATTAAAGGGCTTTCCTGCCTTGTCCAGATTCTCCAGTTCTTCCTTGGCATAGAGGAAAAGCTTCTCATCCTCAAAGCCCCAGTTCACCCAGTAATTTCTGGGAAACTTTCCCTTTCTCTTCCAATAAGAAAAGTCTTCCATGACCACATTTCCATGGTCCTCCATGAAAAGCTTTCTTCCCCAAAGTATCCTACGGAGCCTAAAAGAAATTTCTGGTATAGCCCTCCTCTTCCAAAATATCTCCCTAAGGCGGTAACAGAGGGAAAAATGCTTTTGACTATCCATGGAATTTTTGCTCAATAGATATTTTCAAAGGAAGGCCTGTGCTTTCTCCCAAAAATAGCCCCCATGGTCCAGGTGGATCCGGGCAGAGAAATTCCGCCGTTTCTCTTCCCCCCCTCTCCGGCAAAGTCCTCTCCCTCTTCCCCTAAAGCCATCAACTCCGGAAGTAAATTCTCCGGAAAAGCTCCACCATGCTCTTTATCCATAAAGGTAAGCTCTGTAGATTCCATATAGATATAGATTAAATTTCGTTTTTCTCCGGAAATTTCAAGTCCAGATTCTTCAGGTCCACATAATGCTCTTCTATAAAGCCGGAAGATTGAAACTGGGAGCTTTAAAAAGGCGCCAAGAAATCCTCCGAAAGCCTCTGCAATGGTTACGCCCACAAGAAAGAGAGAGGCAAAAGCACAAAGGGAAGAAAGGCTATCTTAGGGCGAAAAACTTTGCTTCATCTTGGAAAGAAAAAGAATTTTTGATTTTTGAAAAATGAAATTTTTTCTGATAGAAAGAGAAAAATAAAAGAGCGATAGAAAGAGCCATAAAAGAACAGAAGGAATTAAGGCTGTTGTGATAAAGAGCTGCACTAAATGTCCATTGGCTCCCTCCATAGGAGCAAAAACATGGAAAAAGAATCATCTACCGTAAGTTCCTCCCAGTTACGGTCAAAAACAAATAAGATAAGCGAAATAAACAAGTCAGGCCCAGGAAGAAAAATAAAAGATAGGGAAGAAGCATTTTCCCTATAGATTTTTTGCTGTTACTATTTTGTTCCATGAAAAATTCACTTTCTGTAAAATGTTTCCGAAAAAAATAGAGCAACTCCTACTATCGGAAATCGCTCCATTTTTCTACTTTATGAAATTTATTGACGAAATCTGCTTTCCTTATATAGCAAGAGAAAGAACGTTTTTAGCGAAAAGCGATTATTCTTCCTCTTCTCTGTTCCGAACATAAACCGGAGCCTTCTTGGGAGTAAGATGCAGCATCTCTCTAAATCTTGCAAAAGCGTCTACCGCATTCTGCCAAGATTCCTGTAACGCTACGGTCTTATCGGATGAAAGGTCAATAAATAAGCTATTTTGCTATTGGGAATACGGGTAGAAAGAGGGAACATGTGGGTCAAGATTGCTCTCTTCTCTGTCTCTGTCAAAGCTAAATTCTGCGCCTCGGAGTTCTCCACCGCATCCTCCGGATGATAGAAGCCGTACCAGCGACCGTTATGGGTGGTGCCATCATCCTTGTGGTAATCTATCATGCAAAAATCATGAAGGAAACCGACTCTTGCCGCACTGTCAGCATCTAAGCCCCAGCTTTTTGCCAAATGATAAGCCATATATGCCACACGAACACTGTGGTCAAAGGTATTGGTGCTTCCATGCCGTGGTACCTGCTTTAGCTTACAATATTCCGCATTTTCTGTGATTTCCTTAAACTGCTTAATAAACGCAAGATGTTCTTTCTTTAACTCCATTGCTTCCCTTTCTTTAAATCTTAAAATTAAGAAACATTACTACTATACTCTTTCCTCTATGCTCCTGCAATACTCTTTCGATTTTTTTAAAAAAAGCTTAGAAAATATTCTTTCCTTATTTCGGCGTGTAAAGCAAGAATCATAAGCCCACTCTCCTTCTCTCTTTCACAAACATAGGTCAATGCTTTCTACAATAAAATACGGAAAAATTACAAAGTTCTCTTAGAGCTTTTTTTTATTCTATGATAAAATAGTCTTAGTCTATTTAGAAAAACTCTGCTGATTTTATAGGAAGAGAATAGAAAAAATTACTGATTCAGGAGAAAGAGAGGGTTCGTCATGAGATGGGGAGAGCTCATTAAAGAACGGAGTTCCATCCGTAGCTATAAGGATAAGAAGGTAGATGAAAAGTTGCTGGAACAGCTTCAGCAATCTATGAAGGAATTATCACCCCTTCTTCCGGAGCAAAACACGGAGATTCGTTTGTTCGGGAAGGAAGCCGGTCCTCGTTTGGAGGGCATCGCAGGCTATATGGGAAATGCCTTTTTTGCCCCAAATTACCTTATCCTTTTAGGAGAAGACAGCGAAGAAAGCCGTATTCATGCAGGCTATCTGGCTGCCCAGTTAGAGCTAAAGCTTACTGAGTTAAAGTTAAATACCTGCTTTTTGACCGTTAATGAAGCAAAGGCTGTGAAAACCGCTTTAAATATCGATTCGCCCCTTACCATTACGGCCTGCCTCAGCTTTGGGTACGGAAACCCGGAGAAGGATAGCAATAGAATTGATATTAAATCCGAATCCGATGTTCGCATGGAAAAAATCAAGGGACATATTGCTCCTAAAATTGCTATGGTGGATCTGGTGTCTGATTCCGTTTACGGACAAAGCTGTGACTTTGCTGAGGATGCCATGGATCCGAACTTGGAGGAGGCTTTTTATGCTGCAAGCCTTGCCCCTGCTGCTTTGAATTGCCAAACCTATCGTTTCTTAATCGAGAACAATACGCTCTATCTCTGTGACCGGGAAGTAGAGCACATCATTAAGCAAGATCGGTATTTGAATGACGGTATCGTTATGTTCTACTTCCACAGCGTTCTTACCGAACATTTCCATAAGCCGGATACCTGGACTGTGGGCAGGGTGGAAAAGAAGCCGGAGTGGAAGATGCCGGAAGAATATTTTGTAGTGGGAACATACCGCTTGTTCTAAAGTATTTTTGAAAAGGACGTTCCTATGGAAAAAGAGATAAAAATAGTTCGAGAAAATATTTGTAAGGCCTGTGAGAGAGTTGGAAGAAAGCCTGAGGAGGTACTGCTCATAGGCGTTTCGAAAACCAAACCCTACGCCGCCGTGCAGGAAGCCTATAGCTATGGCATTCGGGACTTTGGAGAGAACAAGGTACAGGAAATTCGGGATAAATTTGCTCTCTTGCAGGAGGATAGTATTTTGCAAAAGGAAGTCCCATCCTTTCATATGATCGGTTCCCTCCAAAAGAACAAGGTAAAATATCTTCCCGGTCGGTAAAGATGATTCATTCCATAGATTCCCTTCCTTTGGCTTTAGAAGTGGAAAAGGAATACGCGAAAAAAAAGGAAATTGCCTCCGTTTTGTTGGAAGTCAATGTGGCCAAGGAGGAAAGCAAGTCCGGTTTCTTCTTGGAAGAGGTGGAACAGGCTTTGGAGGAGTGCAAAGACCTTCCTCATGTCAAGCTCTACGGTTTCATGACCGTTGCTCCCTTTACTAGAGAATCCGGAGGAGAACCGGGTGCATTTTCGCGCATTAAAAAATCTCTTAGCAGAAATGCAAAAAAAATTCCCCGCCCTTCCCCTTAAGGAACTTTCCATGGGGATGAGCGGAGATTATGAAGTAGCCATCGAAGAAGGGGCTACCATGGTTCGTATCGGCTCCTTTATTTTTGGGGAGCAGGACTATGGAAACGCCCATAAGTCCTAAGTAAGTTGGAAATCAAAGCCTTCTTCTCTTCACTAAAGGCCCCTTCCGGAAGGCGCCACTGCCAGTTTCCTTCCGCAGTTCCCGGCGCATTAATTCTTCCCTCTGCTCCGCATTCCAGGTAGTCACCTGCCGGAATAATGCATAGGGAGGAAATGCTGGAAAGGGCTGTCTTAATCAAAAGCTCTGTCATCGCATTCCAGTCATTTTGAGAACGGGAAAGATAGTGGTACACATTTCCTCTCTCCCAATCCGCCAGAGTTTCAAACCAGTTTCTCAAGGTATCATTATCATGGGTTCCGGTGTAATACACGGAATTACTATCTACTAACATATGGGGCAGGTAAACATTTTCAAAGTCGGAAAATGCGAACTGCAAAATCTTCATGCCGAGGAAACCGGTTTTTGCAATCAACTCTTCCACTTCCTTGGTGATTACCCCCAGGTCTTCTGCAATAATCGGCAGTTCTTCCTTCTGAAAATGCTTCTGAATCGCCTGAAAAAGACCAAAGCCCGGTCCTTCTCTCCACTCTCCCACCATAGCGGTTTCCGCACCGTACTCCACCGCATAATAGGATTCAAAGCCACGGAAATGATCCACTCGCAGCAGGTCAAATTGATTCAAGCAGTACTCCATCCGCTTACACCACCAAGCATAGCCTTCCGCCTTGTGCTTCTCCCAGTCGTACAAAGGATTTCCCCAAAGCTGTCCGGTTTCGGAAAAGGCATCGGGCGGAACTCCTGCCACGGAAGAGGGGTATCCGGTTTCATCAAACTGGAACAAAGCTCGATTTCCCCAGGCATCCGCACTGTCCATGGCGCAATAAATGGGAATATCTCCAAAAATCAAGATATCCTTCTCATGGGCATAGGCTAAAAGAGCCTGCCACTGCTTGTCATACTGCATTTGCAAAAAGGCATAATAGCCTACCTCCTGCTTATGCTCCTCCAAAAACTTCTCTATAGTGGCCTCATCCTTATCCCGATAGGGCTTCTCAAAGGAAAGCCAGGGGATGCCGTTAAAAAAGTCCTTTAAAGCCATAAAAAGGCAATAGTCAAAATTTTTCCTTGCTTCTTCCGCCAAAAGCTCAGAAAGATTTCCCCCCTTGGAAAGCCAGTTTTCATAGGCCTTTCGAAGGATTTTGTGCTTAAGTTCATACAAAAGTCCGTAGGAAATCTTCTCTTTGGATTCCTTAAAGCGTTCCTTTTCCAGATCCGCCTCTTCCAACAGACCTTCCTCTTTCAGGGTTTCCAAATCAATAAAGTACGGATTTCCCGCAAAGGCGGAAAAGGACTGGTAGGGAGAATCTCCGAAACCTGTTGGCCCCATGGGAAGAATCTACCAAACCCGATTTCCCGTCTCCGCCAAAAAGTCTATAAACGCTCTGGCTTCCTTTCCCATTGTTCCGATTCCCTCTTCTCCCGGTAAGGAAAATAAAGGAAGTAATACCCCTGCTTCTCTGTTTTTCATTTATTTTTCTCCTTTCAAAGGACTTCCTGCTTTGCAGTAATAAATGCTCTATTTTATTTCGGCGTTATTATACAGTATATATCTAAAAAAGCTGAGTTTGTTTTCTCTTTTAGTTTCCCCTGTATCAAAACAAAATTGCATTTAAATTTTTATCACTTTACATGGAACGAAGGATTCTGTCAAATAAAATAGAGCTTGATGATAGGCTTTTCTTTTTGCTATTGATAGGCTTCTCTTTTTTGCCGATATACCTTTACAAGACTGCTTAGGGGATTTTCAAAAACTGTAAAGTGGAAAAGCTTCTCAAATCAATTTTGAGGAAACCCCTTTAAAACAAAGGAGTAATACAGACAGCATGGACTTAAAGAAAATAGAACACATTTTAAGAATTGCAGAAGAAAAAAATATCAGCAGAGCAGCAGAACGGCTTTTTATCTCTCAGCCTGCCCTAAATTTACAGCTTTTAAACCTGGAGCGGGAGCTGGGAACAAAACTATTTTCTCGTAAAGGAAATGAATGCACCGTTACGGAAGCAGGAAGAATCTATGTGGAAACTGCCCGGAAAATGATGAATATGAAGAAGGACTGCTATGCTAAGATTGCAGAGCTTAGTCAGCTTCACAATGAGGAAATAGCCATTGGTGCATCAGGTCTTCAGGGAGACTATATGATGTGCTACATTTTTCAGAAATTCCATGAAAGCCATCCCAATGTAAAATTGCAATTTACTTCTATGAAGGGCTTAAAGGCACAGGAATTGGTGAAAAACGGCACCATTGATTTAGGCATTGTCTTAATGGGGGACAAGCAAAGCTATCGCATGGAATATAAACTGTTGGGAAAGGTAGAATTGCTTTTGGCTATCGCCAAAGATCATCCCCTGCTTGCTGTTTTAGAAGAAGAGGGAGATTTGGAAGAAATTGATTTGACCAAGCTCGTCGAACTTCCCTTTGTGCTGGCACCAAAGGATTCTACAGAACGATCCGTTGCGGAGATGGCCTTTGAGGATGCAGGCATTGATCCCTATGTGCCTATGGATGTGGAGGGAATCCATTATCAAATGGCTCTGGTGGAATCTTCAGATTATTGCTCCTTTATCGGAAGCAATAACCGTACCCATGTGCCGGACAGCATCCGTCTGATTCCCTGTAAGACTCATCCGAAAATGAATGCCGTGGCAGTGTATCGAAAAGATAAGCCCTTAACAAAGGCCCTGGTGGAGCTGATTTCCTTAGCGGAGGAATATTGGTCCTCCTTTTCTGAGGAAGAGTCATTCTAACTATCGCTCTACTCTTCCTGCAATGGAAAGGATATGCACTTCCTCCGCTCCGGCTTCTAGGAGCTTTCTGCTACAGGCTTCCATGGTGGCTCCTGTGGTAAAGATATCGTCCACCAAAAGCACCCGTTTTAGGTCGAAGGGTAATGCTTCACAGTGAATGGCTTCCATGAGATTTAATAAGCGCTCCTCCGGGCTACAGTCCTTTAAGGCTTTGGTTTTCTTGACTCTCTGCAGATACTCTGAAACCAGAGGGATGCCGCAGACCTTTGCCAGACTTTCTCCAATGACCTCTGCCTGGTTATAGCCCCTTTCCCTTCTTCTCTTGGGATGAACCGGCACAGGAATAATGGCCTGAATTCCCAATTCTTTTATCTTTTCCCCAAAAACTTCTCCTGCCTTTTTGCCAAAAAAGATGCCCTTGTCCTTTCTGCCCTTATACTTTAGAAGCACTAAAGCATCCTCTACTTCCTCTGTTAATTCATACAGCATCATACCGGTAGAAAAGGAAAAACGGTGTCTTTTTACAGTTTCCACAGTACTCCTCCGTATCCAAAAGAATCCCTCGTCCGCATTTTTTACAGATCGGCTCCTCCATGATTTTTTCGTAAGCTTTGCAGGCAGGACAGATTTCTTCTTTTCCGCTTTCCGTAAGCTCATCACAAAGGATGCAGCGAGGAGGAAAGAGGGCATTGATGATGGCTTCTTTCCAGTCTTCCTTTTTTCCCATAGCTCCTCCTATTCCTCTATCTTTCGATTTCATGATATTCTTTTACCGAAGTATTCCAATACTTCCAAGCTAATAACAATCCTCCCGGACTAATACCCTTATTTCCGGGTCAATCCAATGCTTTCCGCTTCGATGCATATAAATCCCTTATTTTTTGCAAAACTCATAAGAGAAAAGATAGATATACTCATTCTCAGAGTAGGCATCGGTTTTTCCTAAAAATAAATCATTAAGATACGGAACTGTGATCTCATCCTTATCATAAGCCAATCCCAGCAATACGTCTTCAAAGTCATAAATAATTTCTGGTTTTCCCTCGATTCGACTTTGTGATCTGAGATAGTATTCCCTTCCTGCAACACCTTCCATAAGAGGCAAATCTACAGAAGACTTGGATCATCATCTGTCCAAACCACCAGCTTTATTACTGCATGATCATAATCCGGAATGATGATAATGCCTCCATTTTTCGGGGAATCCATATCCTCAAAGCCAATCTCTATCGGTTCTTTGTTTAGCAGTTTTCCCTGATGATATTCTGAATAACAAATCTTGAGTCGAGCAAACTTATCAGTGGTCGTAAATTGATAAGCATTTGCTCCATCCGGCCCGGCAATCAGATTCACCGTCTGCATTTCTACACTATTCTCGTCCATCGGTGTAATAAAGTTCATCGGCTTGTTGGCACGATATAGGGAAGTAGCAATTACCGCAGTTGTAAGTATGGAAAGAATCAGCAATGCACAAATGATGTACTTCAAGCTTTTTTGTTTGCGCTTACTGTCTGTAACAACACTGATGATATTTTCTTCCGACTTCTTTTCGATATTCTCATGGACAATATCTTCGCCGGCTAAAAACTCGTTAATACTAATGCCCAAAAGGGAACAAAGGTCAAAATAAAGCGATACATCCGGAAGGCAAATGCCTCGCTCCCACTTGGAGACAGACTTATCACTCATACCTATTTTCTCGGCAAGCTGCTTTTGGGTCAGCCCCAAATTCTTTCTTTTTCCCGCAATATACTTTCCGATTTTAACAAGATCCATACAGTCCCCCTTTCCTATGATGTGATAGTATCCCATAGGTAAGAGAAATCACAGCTCTCAAAAGTAGAATTTCCTCCTATTCCTCTGAAAATGGATTTCCTCCCTCCATAGAAAAAGCGGCGGAAAAGCTTTCTCCGATATCCTGTAATTGTTTCGCTAAACCGGAGTAGCGTTTCAGTTCCTGCTCGTTGTGAAGCATTTCCAGAAAGACCTTGGGATGCCCCAAAAGGCAGACACAGGACTTGGCCCTGGTAATGGCGGTGTACAGAATATTTCTGCTCATCAGCATTTTCGGACCGGGATACATGGGAAGCAACACCGCCGGATACTCCGATCCCTGTGACTTATGGATGGTAATGGCATAGGCCAGCTCCAGATTTTCCAAATTCTGAAAGCTATAAACCACCTTTTTTTCCTCGAAGAACACCGTTACCGTCTTTTGGTAGGCATTGATTTCCGTTATCTTTCCGATGTCTCCGTTAAAAACTCCTTCTCCGCTTTCTATGGGCAGGTTAAAGTTTCCGGGAATTTCCCAGGCCAGCTGGTAGTCATTTTTGATTTGCATGACCTTGTCTCCCAGTCGGAAAATGTTGCCGCTTCCCTCATATTCCGGCTTGTTCTTTCCGGGAGGGTTCAAGCGTTCCTGCAAAAAGCGGTTCAGATTTTCCACCCCCAAAAGTCCCTTCTTCTGAGGGGACATTACCTGAATGGAAAGAGGGTCGGTGGAAAGATATTTGGGGAGCTTTTCCTTCATCAAAATGGCGATATTTTCCAGAATCTGCTTCGGCTCCTGCCCCCGGATAAAGAAAAAGTCCTTGGATTTCTTCCCAAGATCCGGCTCTATCCCTTGGTTTATTTTGTGGGCATTTACCACGATATCCGACTCCATGGCCTGCCTAAAAATCTTCTTTAGGGAAATGGTTTTCATGCATTGAGAGGCAATAATGTCCTTCAACACATTTCCCGCTCCCACAGAGGGCAGCTGCTCGCTATCCCCCACCAAAATCAAACGACAGCCCACGGGAACGGCACGAAGCAGGGCATCCATCAGATAAAGGTCCACCATACTCATTTCGTCCACAATCAGCACATCATATTCCAGAGGGTTTTCTTCATTTCTTTGGAACAGGGAAAAATCCCGATCCTCCTGCTCCTGATCCTCCCGGCCCATGTATTCCAAGAGCCGGTGGAGAGTCTTTGCCGGATAGTCCGTGGCTTCCCCCATTCGTTTTCATAGCTCTTCCTGTAGGTGCCGCCAAAGCAATGCTTTTTCCCTGTCCGGTAAAGAGCTGTAAGATGGTTTTGATGGTAGTTGTCTTTCCCGTTCCCGGCCCTCCGGTAATGACCAAAACACCGGAGGATGCGGCCAGGCTTACCGCCTTTCTTTGGAGAGGGTCCAAGGTGATTTTTTCCCTCTCCAAAAGCTTATCAATGGACTTTTCCCAGGAATCCACATGAGCCTCTTCCTCTTCCACATTTAACTGTAAAAGACGGGAGGCCACCCGCATTTCCCGATAATAGGTACCGGCCAGTAGACATTTTCCTGCCTCACCTTCCCTGTAATTGCAGCTCCAGACGCTCTTCCAGAATCCTCCAGAGGCATCTCAAATCCGCTCCGCCTCTCTTTTTAAAATCGAAAAAAAGGAAGGTAGCAATGTCCATGCCACTCTCCCTGTAAGAGGGTATGGTTGATGCCAGCTCGCATCACGGAAGGGGATTCTTTCTCCACTCCCACCTTTTTTGCCAGCTCATCACATTTCTTAAAGCCGACTCCCTCCAGCTCCTCTGCAATACGGTAGGGATTTTTCCTTTAAAACCTGCAGGTTTTCCCCTTGAAAATGCTGGTAAATCTTATAGGAGAGATTCAGGCTGATGCCATAGCCCTGTAAAAAGGAGGAAAATGTCCTGCTGCTCCCGCTGGCAGGGAAAGGTTCGTGGCAATATCCATGGCCTTCTGCATGGAAATGCCGTGAATTTCCGCAAGGGGCTCCGGCTCCTCCTCCATAATCCGTAGGCTGTCTTCCTTAAATTTTTTTACAATTCTTGCAGCAATGGCCTTCCCGATTCCCTTAATGGCTCCCGAAGCCAAATATTGTTCAATGCCAAAAAGACTGTCCGGAACCTCCAGCTGATACTCCTCCACGCTGAACTGCTTTCCGTAGACCGGATGTTCCTTCCAGCGTCCCTTTGCCTTTATTTTTTCGGACACAGAAATATGGGAGAAGCTTCCCACCAAAGTGAACTCTTCTCCCTTATCCGTAATACTACACACGGTGTATCCCGTTTCCTCACTGCGAAAGACGATATGGGATACATTTCCTTCTATTTCTTCCAGACTAGAAGTCATCATCATCGTTACTTAAATCAATGGACTTTCCTGTTCCGATAGCCACCGCTGTAAGAGGGTCCTCTGCCAGCATGGTAGTGATTCCGGTCTTTTCCTGCATCAGCTTGTCTAAACCGTAAAGCAGGGCTCCTCCTCCGGTCATCACGATTCCCCGCTCATAGATATCCGCCGCAAGCTCCGGCGGAGTTCTTTCCAGGACGTGATGTACCGCATTCACAATCATGCTTGCCGGTTCTAAGAGAGCATCCAAAAGCTCATCAGAGCTTACCACTACGGTCTTTGGCAGGGCGGTAACCAAGTTTCGTCCCCGAACCTCCATGGTCACATTCTCCGGTCTCTTGCTGGCACAACCGATATTCACCTTCATTTCCTCGGCAGTTCTTTCTCCAATCAGAAGATTATGCTTCTTTCTCATATAGCGAAGAATGGCTTCATCGAAGTCATCTCCGGCCACCTTGATGGACTCGGAAACCACCGGACCTCCTAAAGCAATTACTGCAATATCGGAGGTTCCCCCGCCGATATCGATAATCATATTTCCCTGGGGCTTGTAAATGTCGATGCCTGCACCGATTGCTGCTGCCACAGGCTCCTCGATAATGCTTACCTCTCTGGCTCCTGCATGGCTGGCTGCATCCTGTACTGCCTTCTTCTCCACCTCCGTTGCTCCGCTGGGAATGCAAACGCAGATTCTGGGCTTTCTTAAAGTTCTTCTGCCCACCGCCTTATTGATAAAGTACTTCAGCATCTGCTCTGTTCTGGTGTAATTGGAAATCACGCCCTGGCGAAGAGGGCGAACAGCGGAAATATTGTCGGGGTTCTTCCCAGCATAAGACGGGCATCCTCACAAAGGCTACCACTTCATCATTTCTTTATTTACCGCAATGACAGAGGGCTCTTTCAGTACGACCCCTCTACCCTTTATATAAATCAGAATACTGGATGTTCCCAAGTCGATTCCGATATCATTTGAAATCAAGGAAAACATAAATTCCTCCATAAATAGTCGTAATATATCTTTTTATAGTATAACGGATTGAAAAAGAAAGGGAAAGTAGTCTAAGGAGATGTTTTTAATATTTTTGAAGTTTCTATCTCACTATTTTTCTTTTTATTAGGCAAATAAAGCTATACTTTTTCCCATTTCTTCTCTATACACTAAAATTCTTTTACAAATTCTGCTGCCGTCATAATCTTAGGATTTAAAATCCCCGGATTCCAGAAAATCTTTATCACCTGTCAATAATATATCCACTCCTGCATGAATAGCCGCTCTAAGTATTGGTCGGTCATTCACATCTCGTATCTGGGATTCCAGCTCATTTTCCTCAATAGGAATGGATACCACCTCCAATGTTAATAATGCTAGAGATAGAAAACCCTCTAACGCCTGGATTTTATGAGGAAATTTTCTATTAAAAATACGACGCATTTCGTCAATGTTTTGTTCACAAAGTAGTCCATGATTAGGATAACTAACTGCTTTAACAAATGCTTGATAGGGAACTCCCTTGCTACTTAACGCAGCAGATATCAATATATTTGTATCGATAAGAATTTTCATTATTCTACACTTTCTGCACGAACTTCTTTTACAAGATCCATAATAGCTTCATCTGTAGATAAATCATTCTGTTCAGCTTCTCCTTCCATTTGAGCCTGGAGTATCTGCATAGCATAAACTGCAGAATTAATAAGTCTTACACTTCCATTTTCCACAACAAATGTAATTCTATCACCGCAAGAAACCCCTAAAATTTCTCTAATATCCTTTGGAATTGTTACTTGTCCTTTTGCCATAACCTTTGCATTATCAATAAAAGTTTGATTCATCATCAAAAGCACCCCCATTATTTCATAAATATAGTTCTAAATCTAAATATACTTTTTATACTTAATTCCTTCTTTCAATATAATAGAAAGTAGGAAATCCTACTTTCTATTATATTACTGTATTCTGTTTGCTCAAATGTTTTGTAATTTTAAAAAGTCTAATTGATTGAAAGCATTTTTCTTTTACCTCTTCCAAAACCGGAACTTCCCTTTGGGCAATCAGCCTCCCCAACTTTGTATTGCTGCATTTCTTGTATTCCTCTATGGCTTCTTCATAGCTTAGCTTCAAGGTTTCCATATGAAAATCTCGGATTTCGTAGGGCATCAAGTTCTTTTCCCCAAAGGAACGGACTTTACACAAAAAATAATGATTAATGTTATGCCGATGAACATGGTTGTAATAATCACTGATCTATCCCAATTTCTTGGAGGATTTCCACCTCAGCTCCCAGCTCTTCCTTTAGCTCTCTTTTGATAGCCGTCTCCAAGCTTTCTCCCTTTTCCACTCCGCCGCCGGAAGTTTCAATCAAAGTGGCTTTTCCAAAAGAATCATCCCTATGAATTCTCACAAAATAGAAATTCTTCTCCTCATCAAAAACAATGCCTCGGGCAATCTCTCTGTCATGGTCTATATATGCAAAGGGAAATTCCCTATCCTGTAGCCTTAGGCTCAATTTATTTTCCTTAGATATCATTTTGATAAATATCCCTCCTATGCCCTATTCCCAATACCAGAACAATTACTTTATCCTCCTGAATTTCCGCAATGATTCTATGATCCCCTACTCTATATCTCCATTGTCCGCTTCTATTGGCTGTTAAGCCCTTTCCATGTTTCCTGGGATCTTCACAGCCTTCTAAGTTCTTTCTAAGCCAAGCAAGGATAAGAGAAGCTGTGTACTTGTCCAGCTTTTTCATCTGCTTTAATGCCTTATCGGAAAACACAACCCTAAAACTCATCCTAAGCCCAGCTCTTTCTCTACCTCATCAAGAGTATAGGTAATAGGATTTTCCCTATATTCTTCTATAGCCTCTTGATAGGCCTGTAAATCATATTCCTCTTCAATATGTTCAAGAACTGAGCGTCTAACCAATTCCGAAACACTAATTCCATTCATTTCCGCATATTTTTTGAAAAGCATAGAGTCTGCTTCATTTAACCTTAAAGAAATCGTCATCCCATCTCTCCTTTCACGTGTAATACATTGTATTATATATTGGATAATGCGTCAATTTCCTCTTCTTGCTTTCTATAAGAAAATATGGCAAGATTTTACACAGAAAAATTAGGAGGTATAAAGATGGCAAAGCTTGTAGATTCCAAAGCGGGAGTTTGACAGTTAAATAGTTCCAAAACCTCCTCAGGCCTTGAAAAGCCTGTATTTTTTTGTCAAATTTTTCGAAAATAGTACTAGCTATATTCGGCTATATGTGGTATAATGGGCACATGGAGGGACTGCGTCATGAAAGTATCTGTATCAAAATCTAAGAATCAGACCATCTATTATCTGAGTAAATCAGTTTGGGTAGATGGTAAATCCACTACTAAGACGATAGAGAAGATTGGTTCGGAAGATGAACTTCTGAAGGTTTGCGGAGAGCTTACTCCGCTGGAGTGGGCAAAAGCAGTACGCTGCCAAACGCTCCGCAGAAGAAAAAGCTTCAGACATTATGCTTAAGTATTCCTCTTCGACCTTGATTAAGAAAGAAGCCTGCCGTAGCGTAAATGTAGGCTACCTCTTTTTAAAGGACATCTACTATGATTTAAAAATCCACGACATCTGTGCACAGATTGCCGAAAAGTACAAGTTTGAGTTTGATACGAATCAAATTCTGTCTATGCTACTTTTCTCCAGGATTATTATCCGGATCCAAGAGGTCTTCTCTTGAACTTTCAAAAAGTTTCTTGAAAAAGCCTGACTGCAAGCTCCATCACATTTACCGTGCACTGGAAATCCTTGCGAAAGAGAATGATTTTTCCAGTCTCAACTTTACAAGAATTCTGAAATGGTACTGAATCGACACAAAAGTGTTCTGTACTATGACTGCACCAACTATTACTTCGAGATTGAGGGAAGCTGATGATTTCAGAAAATATGGCCATTCAAAGAAAAACCGTCCGAACCCGATTGTACAGATGGGGCTATTTATGGATGCTGATGGGATTCCACTCACCTTCTCCCTCTTTAATGGAAACGAGAATGAACAACCTTCCATGAAACCATTGGAGAAAAAGATCGCTTTCTGACTTTGGAATGACGAAGTTTTATTGTTTGTACAGATGCAGGACTATCATCAACTTCGAACCGTGTCTTCAACAACACTCCAAACCGGAAATTTATTTACAACGCAAGCAATCAAAAAGCTGAAAAGGACATCTCAAGGATTACTGTCTTGATGAAGACGGATGGCACCTTATCGGAGATAAAAAGAGTATAAGCTCAGTGAATTAGATGAGGGTCGAGAAATTACGAGAAGACTTTCTATAAGACCGATGGATTAATGAAGACGGTCTGGAGCAACATCTCGTTGTAACCTTCTCCTTCCAATTTCGGGACTATATGAGAAAGATACGGAACCGTCAGCTTGAACGTGCTGAAAAAGCTCGTCGAAAACCCTTCTTCTCTGAATAAAAACGACCGAACGATCCCAAGCGTTTTTATCCGTCAGAATCACTGTACTTCTGACGGTGAAGTTGCACTGAACAAGATGATTCCTTCGATAGATGAAGATGTTGCCACAGAGGAAGAACGTTATGACGGTTTTCTATGCCCGTATGCACAAACCCTGGAGGATGATGTAGCCACGATTATAAGTATCAATCAAAAGAGATGGCAGATTGAAGAATGCTTCCGGATTATGAAGAGTGAATTTCAAAGCCAGACCGGTATATCTCAGCAGAAAAGATCGAATCACAGCACATTTTCATTACCTGCTTCACCGCACTGATTCTTTATCGCATTCTGGAAAAGAAGTTAGGCGAGAGCTATACCACTGAAAAACATCATAAGAACACTGAAGGAAATGAACATGCTGATAGCCCCCGGTGAAGGATATATCCCTGAGTATACCCGAACCGACCTTACAGACAAACTCCACGACACATTTGGTTTTAGAACGGATTACGAGATTGTATCTCAAAGAGAAATAAAAAGATTTTAACTGCAACAAGAAAGTAGAAATATTGCTAGAATTCAAAAGAAAACAAGAGCTCATAAATGGCGTAATTACGCCGTTTATGGGCTCTTGACTCTTTCGCAACTGTCAAACTCGGGATCGTCATCCCATCTCTCCTTTCACGTGTAATACATTGTATTATATATTGGATAATGCGTCAATTTCCTCTTCTTGCTTTCTATAAGAAAATATGGCAAGATTTTACACAGAAAAATTAGGAGGTATAAAGATGGCAAAGCTTGTAGATTCCAAAGAAACCATTGCGGTATTGCAAAGGACGAACTTCCAGTTCAAAAAGCAATTCGGTCAAAATTTTTTAATTGATGCATCCGTATTGGATCATATTATTTCTCATGCCAAGATTCAGAAAGATGATTTGGTGATAGAAATTGGTCCCGGAATCGGAACCTTAACGGAAGCCCTTTGCGAGCATGCAGGACAGGTGATTGCCATTGAAATTGATGATAAGTTGATTCCTATTTTAGAGGAGAATCTTACCGGCAAGGAGAATTTCCGCCTCCTGCATCAGGACGTTTTGAAGGTGGATTTTACGGAGCTCCTAAAGGAGTATCCAAGCTTTTCCTCTGTCAAAGTTGTGGCAAATCTTCCCTACTATATTACCACCCCCATTTTACTCTCCTTACTGGAAAAGAAGCTTCCCCTCAGCTCCATTACCGTCATGGTACAAAAGGAGGTTGCGGAGAGAATGCAGGCCGGCCCCGGTACCAAGGACTACGGCGCTTTATCCCTTGCGGTGCAATACTACAGTAAACCGGAGATTGTACAGGAAGTTCCCCCCCACTGCTTTATTCCCCGTCCAAAGGTAAGTTCCATGGTGATTCACCTCTCTATTTATAAGGAATCCCCTGTCGAATGTGAGAATCCGGAGTATCTCTTTAAGACTATTAAGGCTTCCTTTATGCAAAGAAGAAAGACCTTGGTGAATGCCCTATCCGCAGGTCTTTCCTTGGATAAGGAAGTGATTAAAAGCGTGCTTTCCGCCCTGTCCTATCCGGAAAATGTGAGAGGAGAGACCCTTAGTTTGGATGAGTTTGCGGAAATCAGTGATAATCTGGATCCTGAGTGGAGAGAACAGCAAAAGTCCGTATTTTGCAGGTTTTGCGAGTAAATAAGAAGGAGCTAAGAAATCCGCTAACCTCGACTTCGTAGGAATGATAAAAGGCTACGCTTCGAAGCTGTATGGATATGAAATCGGGCACGCTCCCGCTAACCTCGCCACGTAGCGGATACTAAGCGAAAAACACAGTACCTGTGTTTTCGCAAGTACCGACGGGCTCAGATTACCCTCTTTCATATCCATACAGCTTCCGTCGCTTTGGCTTTGAATTTCTACAGTTCTTATTTTCGAAGGCTTGCTACATGTACCGGCGGGCTATTATAGCCCCACACTGTATCATTCGCTTCAATTATTGATTTTACAGTCCTTCACTTCACCGGCCTTTCGCAAGTATCAGGCTCAGACTACCCCATATTCAGACCTATATTGCCGAAAATTCTTTACTATTTTGATTTTACAGCTCCTTTTTTCATCCTACCCATACAAAATAGTTTTTCGCAAAGAGATATAAAAGGGGTTGTAAAACAAAAGAACAGCGTATATGCATAATAGGTCTGAAACCGGGGTAATCTGGCCCGAGGGTACTTGCGAAAAACAAATGTAATGCTGTTTTTCGCTTAGTACCCCTGCGATGGCGAAGTTAGCGAGAGCGTGCCCCGGTTTTAGACCTATTAATGCATATACGAAAGCTTGACTATTTTGATTTTTAGAGCCCTTTTACATCTACTTCTTCAAATACCCGTAAAAGGCATTATGCACCTTTTCATATCTGGCGATGGCTTCTTCTCTACTGATATTTCTGGGTATGCTGCTTCCCCCTAGGGTGTACACGGTAATAAAGCTATTGTTATAGCCGCTGATTAGCTCCCATTGATCCTCCATGCGAATCATCAAAGGATAGCTCTTACCCACATAGTAGAGGGCAGCATGCAGATCCATACCATAAAGATTTAGAAGCACGCCGTTATCATAATCCATAGCTCTTCGAAGCTCCGGTATCTGGGAAACAAAATTGCTGATTGCCTCTTCCTGAATCTTCAGGTTAGCGGTATTGGGACGGTCTGTTCTGTTCCAAACAATACGTTCCTTCTGATCCACCACATAGCCGAACTGGTCATAAATCTTCTTATAGGCTGCCTCCATGGTGGAGAACTCTCCCTGATAATGCCCAAGGCTATAAGCGGAGAAAAGAATATTCTCCTCCTTGTTATTTCCCGGAAGCTCGATAGAGCCTGCCTTTTCGATAGAAAACTTTTCCGGATAATGCAGGCTAAATTGATTGACAGCCTTTCCTACCATCGGAAGGTATTGTAATTTTCCGAGATTTCCCAAAGCCTTGGATTCCAAAGCTATCTTTCTTTCATCTTTGATTTCTTTGTTGGAAAGCAAACTGTCCTTCCCCACATACTGATACTCTCCGTCCTGAAATTGGTATTCATCAAAACGAAGCTGGTTCCCTTCCAAGCTGAAATTCGAAAAGTACAGTCCATCCTTTTTATAGGAGAGCTTGGTCTTCATATCTTCTCACAATACAGAATCTCCGATACGGACCTCCTAGAGTTTCCAAATCAGATCCTTGTCACTATCCTGTGAAAGCCGTAGAGAGTCTTCTCCTAAAAATCCGATTACCTTCAGTCGTTTTCCGTCTTCGGAAATGCTCGAAATTCTTATCTCCCGTGGAGATTTCGAAGGCAATTTCCTATACAGTTCTCCGTCATTGTTCTTTTCCCCATAAGCAATAAACTGTTTACTGCTACTGGAGGCAAAATCATTTTCCGAAAGTCCGGTAGCCAGCGTAATGACCTCGAAGCTGTTGGTGTCCACCCCATAGATACTGCCGGCAAAGAAAATGTAGAACATCCTATTGTCCGCATAGTAGGAAAGATTTTTGAATATTTTCCTCCAGCTTTTCCTTACTGGCCTTTAGAGGCAGGAAGAAATTCTCCACCACCGTATTTTCCGAATTGTCATAGGTATAAAAGACAATGCCGGTATAGCCCTCGTGTCGACCTCTTCGAATATAGCCGTATAGCAGAAAATCCACATCCCCGTTGGTGTCCACACTCAAAATATGAATGCCGTGGGTAAAGCTCTCCTTCTCCACCGACTTCTCCCCTCGTAATAGGAGAAAATCCGGTTCATATTGCCCTTTTCCCTCCCCGTCGGCACGGTAAAGGGTATTCTTATCAGTAAAAGACATAGAAATTTTTAGTAGCGGATTGCAGGGCCTCAATATCGCTCTTTTTCCCCCACACCCAGTAAAAATCTTTTTATCCTTGTAACGATAATTCTGTCCAGTCAAAAAGCTCCTTGGTTCTTCGGTCAAAAGTCCATCAGGAAAATTCTTTTGAGGGATCATAACGCATCACATAGTTGTCTTCATTGAAGAAACGGGTGCACATTACCGTCCTGATCCAAAAGTGGCTCTGGAGGCATACTGGATTTTGCACTAATGCCATGGTAGCCCATCCAGCTCCTTCAAACGAGATCTCCGGCTCCCCATCCATTTCCCATACACTGTCTCCCCAGGTAATCTGCTGGAAGGAGGAATGCAGATTCACATAGGGCAAGAAGAACTATTATCCATGGTATCATCACTTTTCCAGATAAGTACTAAGGCTCTTTTGCCTCCGACTTGGAAAAAGCTCTTTCTGGTAAAATCCTCCACAAGGCTCAGGACTTCCTGCCCCATATCTTCCTTCCCCAATAAAACACGGGTATATTAATAGACGCTGCTTTTCTCCCAGATCCAGTTGAAGACGAAGAAGATGCTCCTTTCCCTCCTTCATCAGGTTTTGGATAGGGAAGGATAATGTGAACCTTCCCCCTTCCTCCTGTAAGCTTCCCTCTTGGTCCTTTTTCTAAAAGTTCTGCCCCCATCCAGGAGCAGATATCATAATGCACAGATTTTGGGGCGGACTTTCCCTCTTCCAAAATCAATTCCACCGGCGATTTTTCCGGAAGCAGGTTAAAGCTGTCCCGCACTAAGGCATCATCCATTTCCTGCAAATAGCCGTGAGAGGATTGATTTCTTTTCGGAGGAAAATACATGAAGCACCAACAATTTGCTTTTTCCCATGTTGGCATAAATTCTATTGTTTTTGATCATGGAACGATAAGAATGAAAGAAATAAAAAGCAGAGCGACAAAAATACTGCCCTAATACCAGACTCTGCTTCTTCTTTTTATTCCAAAACTTCTGTTTACTTTCGCCTAGTCGTTTTAACAAAGTTTAACCCTTCTTCCTAATCCAGTCTTCCCTATGCCCTAAGGCTTTTTCTATCTCTGAATCTTTCCTAAGTCCGGGGCTTTTTCCTATCTCTGAATCTTTTCTAAGTCTGGGGCTTTTTCCTATAGCCTAAGGCCTCTTCCAGTGCCAGCTTTTCCTCTGCTCCAAGCTCCACGGAAGTGCTGCCTTCCTCCACCTCTTTGATATAGAGGAAGCCCCCTTCTTTGGCATGGACAGAGTTAAAAGATAAAGCCGCTGTTGTCATAATTCAAAAATCCCGCTAGGGAGCAAGGAGAGATTTCCTCCCATACCGCCATAGGCATTATAGCGAACGATACCCCATTTTTGGAAGGAACGTCTGATATTCTTATGCAAAATCTTAAGCATTTCCCGCTGTTCTTCTTCCAGGTCTTCCAGCTTTTCCACATGCCTCTGCAGCTCGATAAAATAATCCTCCAGGGTTTCCGCATCCTTCCCCCGCATGAAATAATCATACTGGCGATAAAGCTTTTTATACTTGGCCTCTGCCTTCAGAGCGAAAAAGAGAGAAATGAGCGAAATCAATGTGAAACCAGTACGAAGACCAATTTACCATGTTGTAGCAATGCTTCCATTTATTCTTCTCCCTTCCCTCTAAAATCCAGGTGATTCTATCCAAGTCCTCCTTGGAGTAATATTCGATTTCCACCTTACCCTTATCCTCGTTCTTGGCGGTAATTTTCACCTTTGTTCCCAAATGCTCTTTCATCTTCTCTTCCAAGCTATGAACAATGGTTTTCCACTGAGAGCTTAATTTCTTGGGCTTGTCCTGCTTTTCCGTCGGAGCTTTTTCCTCCTTCGCCCGTCTTTCCATTTCCCGGACACTCCATTTTTTCTCTACACATTCCTTGGCAAGAGAAAGTCTTTTCTCTGTATTTTCCACGGAAAGCAGGGCTCTGGCATGTCCCTCGGACAAAAGGTTCTGACGGAGATATTCTAAAATCTCTTCCTCAAGCTTTAAAAGTCGAAGACTGTTGGCAATGGTGGAGCGCTTCTTTGCCACCCTTTCCGCCAGTTCCTCTTGACTCAAATGATATTCCGTCAGCAGGCTTTGGTAAGCCATAGCTTCCTCCACCGCATTTAAGTCTTCTCTTTGGATATTCTCAATGATAGCGACTTCCTTACTGAGCTTTTCATCATAGTCCCGAATCAAGACGGGAATTTCCGTAAGACCGGCCATCTTTGCCGCCCGAAATCTTCTTTCTCCGGCAATGATTTCATAGAAGGGCCTTCCTTTTTTACCAGTAAGAGCTGTAGTACCGAATTGCTTAATACTCTGAGAAAGTTCCTCTAACTCTTCCTGGGAAAAATTGTTTTTCTGGGCTGCTTTGGATTGGCCTGAATCAGAAAGCTTCACCATTGCCTGCTCCTCTTTCTTCTCCCGTCCATCCTTCTTTTTCCGGCAAAAAGGGTATCCACCCCTCTTCCCAAACCATGCTTTGCCATGTTCTTCCCTTCCTTTCTCTATCCGGCTGAAATCTATGTTTAAGCTTCTGTTCTTTCCTGTTTTTCCGATTTTTTCTAAACTTTAGTAAATGATATTCTTTGCAAAAATCTCCGCCATAAGCTTTTAGTCAGCTACATCCTTTTCCAGAATCTCCGCTGCAAGTTTTTAATATGCTATATCTTTCTCCAGAATCTCCGCTGTAAGCTTTCTGTAGGCCTCCGCCCCTGTAGAACTATTGTCGTAAAGTGAGATAGGCAGTCCGTGGCTGGGAGCCTCCGCCAGACGAACATTTCTGGGAATAATCGTCTTGAAAATAGGATCCGAAAAATGCCCCTGCACCGCTTTTACCACCTCCTGAGACAGGAGATTTCTGCTGTCATACATGGTAAATAAAATTCCCTCGATTGTTAAATCCGGATTCAAGGCGTCCTTTACCATGGAAATGGTATCCGTCATTTGGCTAAGTCCTTCCAATGCATAGTATTCACACTGAATGGGAATCAACACGGAATGAGAAGCCGTTAAAGCATTTACCGTAAGAGTACCAAGGCTGGGAGGGCAATCAATAAAGATATAGTCATAGTCCTTTTGAATATTCTTCAGGGCTTCCTTTAGTAAGAAGTTTTTGTTTTCCTCCTCTGCAAGCTCTGCATCCATGGCGGAAAGATTCCTGTCTGCGGCAATAAAATCCAGATTTTCCAAAGCCTCTCGAACAATGCCCTTTTCTATGGGAAATTCTCCGCTAAGGATTCGATAAATACTGATTTCTTCCTCCCGAATGCCGATTCCGCTTCCCGCATTTCCCTGGGGATCAAAGTCCAAAAGCAAAACTCTCTGTTTTGCCTCCGCTAAGGAAGCTGCCAGATTGACAGCGGTGGTGGTTTTCCCCACACCCCCCTTTTGGTTTGCAATTGTAATAATCTTCGCCATAAGACCCCTTAGCCTTTCTTTTCTGCCTTAATTTATTCCTTAACAAGCTATTTATATAGGATATTCGTATAGGATATTTATATCCTTGCTTGCTATGAATTGTATTCCATTTCCGCTTTTGTTTCACGTGAAACATTTTAGCCCAGCTCTATATTACTGTCAATTTATCTTCCTGCTACTTTTTTCTATCTATTTCATTGCTAAGCTATCTCTTTTAGCAACTATTCTATTGCTATCCTTCTTCTATAAACAAAAAATTCTAGCTTCTTTTCCTCTGTTTTTCCGGAAGCTGGGCATAGACTACTGCAATGGTCATAATAATACAGCCGAATATTTCTCGAATCCCCAAAGACTCTCCCAAAAACAGCCATCCCCAAATCGCCGCATAAATGGCAGTGGTGGACATAAGAAGAGAAGCAAGAGTATCCTCCAGTCTCTTTTGCGCATAGCTTTGCATGGTAAAGGCCACTGCCCCGGACATAATTCCGGCATAAGCAATGGGAAGGAAGGCTGCCTTCAAACTCATGAAGGAGAACTTTTCAAAGAAAATAAAGCCCAGTAACCCCACCAGAGAGCCTGCTAAAAACTGTATGGACATATACCAGCTGATATTGACCTTCTTCACATAATGCCCCACCTGCATAATCTGTATGGCATAGAGCACCGAGCAAAGAATGATGTACATATCTCCCCTACCAATGGTGAATTTCGTCCCTGCCTTAATCGCGATAAAATAAACCCCGACCAAAGCCAGAATTGCACAAAACCAGATTTTCTTTTCCGGCTTTTTTCCGATGATTAAACCGAAAATCGGAATCAGGATAATATACAGTACCGTTAAAAAAGCTGCCTTTCCAACAGTGGTTTCCTTGACGCCAAATTGCTGAATCACACTGGCAAAGCCCAGTACAATTCCGGTAATGGCTCCTCCCTTAATTCCTGCTCTTTTTTTCTCTGAAGAACAAGGCTTTAAAAAAGCGAAGGGCAATAAGCAAAGTCCGGATAAAAGATGGCGATAAAACACAAAGGCAAAGGGACCGATCTGATCCATTGCGGTACTTTGGGCAATAAAGGCCAAGCTCCAAATAATCGTTGTAATCAAAAGAGCAATGATTCCCTTATTTCTCTCCCTATAGGGATGCTCTTTTTCCGTCAAAAGCTTTTCCTCTCCTTTTGGAAAAATGCTTTCTTTCTCTATTTCATTTAACTTTTCCACTTGATAATACTTCTCTAACTAAGAGGCGACTTAGCCGGAGTTCCCGCCTTTCTAGGATATTTTTTTCCGCAGGGCTCTACTTTTTGAATCAAAAGCATAGCCCTTCCCATATCGGTTTCCGGCAGGGTATAGATTTTCTTCTCCACACATTTTCCTCCTAAAAGGAAAATAGCCTTCTTTCCCTGCTCCAATTCTTCTTCCACTTCTCTGCCCTTTAAGGCCAGAAAATAGCCTCCCGGCTTCACAAAGGGAAGGTCATACTCACTCAAAGTGGCAAGATTTGCTACGGCTCTGGAAACTACCAGGTCGTACTGTTCCCGCAAATTCTTATCATGCCCTAGGTCCTCGGCCCGACCGTGATAAAATTTAACCCCTTCCAAGCCAAGGCTTTCCACCAGCTCTTCCAAAAAGCGTATCCGCTTTTGCAAAGAATCGCTTAAAGAAAGCTGTATACTTGGAAAGGCAATTTTCAGAACAAGCCCCGGAAATCCTGCTCCTGTTCCCACATCCATCACCGACTTTCCCTCTATCCATTCCGAAAATGTTTCACGTGAAACATTCATTTGACAAATCGCCAGGCAATCCACAAAGTGCTTAACAATAACCTCTTCCTCTTCCGTAATGGCGGTAAGATTCATCACCTTATTTTTTTCCACTAGAATCTGATAATATTGATAAAACTGTAAAAGCTGTTGTTCTGTTAAAGAAAGTCCTAAGCTCTCTGTTAAACGGGAAAGCTTCTCTCGAAAAAATTCGGTCATTTCTCTTCCTTTCTTCTTTCCTTTTCCTTCTCCAGATAAATCAAAAGCACCGATAAATCCGCAGGGCTGACACCGCTGATGCGGGAGGCCATTCCCATATTTTCCGGACGAATCAAGTCCAGCTTCTGTCTGGCTTCCAGACGGAGATTATGAATATCATGATAGCAAATATCCTTTGGCAGCTTTTTCCGCTCCATTTTCTTAAAGGCTTCCACCTGTTGAATCTGTCTCTTGATATAGCCCTCGTATTTGATTTCGATTTCCACTTCTTCCTGTATAAAGGGAGAAAGGAAAGGTCTTTCCGGATCCAAGGGAGCAATATTTTGATAATTACACTCCGGTCTCTTACAAAGTTCTCTCAGAGAAATGCCGGACTGGATAGGAGAAGAGGAAATGCTTTCCAAAATTCTGTTGTTTTCCGCATTCGCCCCGATATAGGTAGTTTCCATACGGCGAAGCTCTTTTTGGATGGCTTCCTGCTTTTCCCTGGTAGCCTTGATTTCCTCCTCTGAAACCATCCCCAGAGCATAGCCCTTTTCCCGAAGACGAAGGTCCGCATTGTCCTGTCGAAGCAGAAGACGATACTCCGCCCTGCTGGTCATCATTCTATAGGGCTCTTTGTTTTCCTTTGTCACCAGGTCATCAATTAAAACCCCGATATAGGCCTCGGAACGATCCAATACAAAGGGCTCTTTCCCCTCAATCTTTTGTACCGCATTAATTCCCGCCATAAATCCCTGTACCGCCGCCTCCTCATAGCCGGAGGAACCGTTCATTTGTCCTGCAAAATACAGGCCGGAAATCTTCTTTGTTTCCAAGGTATTTTCCAATTCCAAAGAATTTAGGCAGTCGTATTCAATGGCATAGCTACACCGTACCATTTCCGACTTTTCAAAGCCCGCCATGGTACGAAGAATTCTCATCTGTACATCTTCCGGAAGAGAAGAGGAAAGACCGGAAAGATACATTTCGTTGGTGTATCTTCCCTCCGGCTCCACAAAAATCTGGTGCCGATTTTTCTCCGGAAACTTCATAACCTTATCTTCAATAGAGGGACAGTATCTGGGGCCGGTTCCCTGAATCACCCCGTTATACATGGGGGAGCGGTCAATATTTTCCCGAATAATCTCATGGCCCTCTTCACAGGTATAGGTCAGATAGCAATCCTCTTGGGGAATCTGCACCGTAGCCGGATCCGTGGAAAAGGAGAAGGGCACCACAGGCACATCTCCCTTCTGGACTTCCATCTTGCTAAAGTCCAAAGACCTTCTATCCACTCTGGCAGGAGTTCCGGTTTTAAAACGCTGTAGCCTAAAACCTAAATCCAAAAGAGCCTGACTCAGCTTTGTGGCTCTACGAAGGCCGTTTGGCCCGGTTTCCTCGGAAACCTCTCCGTAAATACAGCAAGAATTCAGATACACGCCGGTACAAATCAGCACTGCCTTGGCATAGTATCTGGCTCCGGTGCTGCTGACAACCCCGCAGATTTCCGTCTTTTCCTCATTGCATAGCAGAGAGACGATTTCACTCTGCCGAATATGGAGATTCTCCTGATTTTCCACAATATGCCGCATATTTTGGGTATAAACCTGCTTATCCGCCTGGGCTCTTAGGGAATGTACCGCAGGACCCTTGGACTGATTTAGCATCCTGGACTGGAGAAAGGATTGGTCGCAGACCTTTCCCATCATTCCCCCTAGAGCATCCAATTCTCTGACCAGATGCCCCTTGGAGCTTCCCCCGATATTGGGGTTACAGGCCATCATGGAAATGCTGTCCGGGCTCAGGGTAAAAAGAATAGTTTTATGCCCCCGCCTAGCGGAAACCAGGGCTGCTTCCACTCCCGCATGCCCTGCTCCCACCACTACAATATCCACCTGTTCTTCTAAAAATGCCATATTCCCTCTTTACTATTTTCCCATGCAAAACTTTGCAAAAATCTCATTGATTAAATCCTCGAAACATCCTCTCCCAGAATTCTTCCTAAGGCACTGTATGCCCCCATCAAATCTATGCTCAAAAAATCCTCGGACATTCCCAGACGGATTCCCTCCAAAACCAAGTCCAAAGCAGACTTAGCCTCTTTCAATGCTGCAATCTGCCGTTCACTATGAATATAAGTTTCCGTGGAGAAGGAAAGACTTCCGGTATAGAAAAGCTCTTCCAGCTTTTGGCCAAGCTCCTCAATACCCCTTCCCTCTTTGGCGGAAATAGGAATCACAGGAAAACCGGTAGCCTTTTCCAAGTCCTCTTTTTGTAAAAATGCTTTCCTTATCCATTTTGTTGAGAAGCACCAGAACCTTTTTCCCTCTAAAAGGGCTAAAATCTTTCGGTCCTCCTCCTCTAAAGGAAGGCTTCCGTCCAAAACCAAAAGAACGCAGTCCGCCTTTTCAATCCCTTCCTTTGCCCGATTCACACCGATTTCTTCCACAATATCCTCTGTTTCCCGGATTCCTGCGGTATCCATCAAATGAAGGGAAAGGGAGCCGATACGAATATCCTCCTCCACCGTATCTCTGGTGGTTCCCGGAATATTACTTACAATAGCCTTATCCGCCTTAACCAGACAATTTAAAAGAGAAGACTTTCCCGCATTGGGCTTTCCCACAATAACGGTTTGAATTCCCTCCTTTAAGAGTTTTCCTTCCCTTTGGTGCTTTAAAAGCTCTGAAATTTCAGAGAGAATCCCTTCCACATGGGCTTGACACTGCTCGGAAAAGCCCTCCAAAGAAATATGCTCCGGATCATCCAAAGCCGCTTCAATAAAGGCGGTATCCTCTAAAATTCTGCTCCGCATTCCCTTAATCTTTTCCTTTAAGGAACCCTGTAATAGGGAAAGGGAAGAGCGAATGCTGTCCTCGCTTTTAGCAGAAATTAAATCCGCCACTGCCTCCGCCTGAGAAAGGTCAATACGCCCATTTAAAAAGGCACGTTTACTGAACTCTCCCGGCTCCGCCGGTCTTGCTCCCACCTTAAGAGTGGCCTGAAAAACCTTTTTGCATCAAAAAGGATTCCGCCGTGACAGTTGATTTCCACCGTATCTTCTCCGGTAAAGGATTTGGGTGCTAAAAAAGTGGAAACCAAAACCTCATCAATTTCCTTTTCCCCGTCAAAAACAAAGCCATAGCGAATCCGGTGGCTTTCTCTGATATCTAAGGGTTTCCCCCCCTTAGTTCTTAAAATTTTTCCGGCAATTTTCACAGCCTGATTTCCGCTAATCCGGATAATGCCGATTCCGCTTTCTACTAATGCGGTGGCAATTCCGCTAATGGTATTTTCCAAATCCTCACCTCCTCAGCAATTCTGTATTTTACTAAGATTTGCCCTACAATGCAATGAAAAGCCTAGGAAGGAAATTATAAATAAGGCTAAATAGCTTTATATACTCGATAAACAATAAAGGTCCGAAATAAGGATAGAACCAACTCTCCCTATTTCAGACCTCTACTGATCAACATCACACAATTTCTTAACTTAGGTTTTATGACTTCTTTTGACGACTTCTTCTTACTGAATATGTTCCTCTTACCGAATGAATTATCTTACTAATTATTCTTCTTATTTCTTCTATGGGGTGCAAGAAAGTCTTATTCTTCGCCCTTCTCTTCTCTCCTGTCTTCTTTCCTGTCGTCTCTTCTCATCCTGTTTCCCCTGTGGCGAAAATCCTTTTGGAACTTTCCTCCATTTTTACAGAAAATCACCACATGACGGAAAGGATCTTCTCCCTCGGATTTTGTGGAAACCTGACTATCGCTTTGCAGAGCTGCATGGATAATTCTTCTCTCATAAGGATTCATTGGCTCCAAATGAACAGATTTCCGATTCTTCTTTACCTTGTAGGCAATATTTTTAGCCAGACTTCTTAAAGTCTGCTCTCTTCTCTTACGGTAATCCTCCGTATCCAGCTTTACCCGAAGATACTCGTCTCCATGGTTTTTATTCACCACCAAGGAGCAAAGGTACTGTAAGGAATCCAGGGTTTGTCCTCTCTTTCCGATAAGGATGCCCATATCCGGCCCTACCAGGTTGATGTAAAGCTCATTGCTGCTGTTTCTAAACTCTGTCTGAAGCTCCACTTCCATAGCCATACCCTGAAATACAGAGATTAAAAATTCTTTTGCAGCCTTTGTTACCACTGCAATTTCTTCTTCAGAAAGAGGAGTGATTTCTTTCTTCTCAGGACTTCTTCCTTCAAAGGACTTTTCCTCTCTCTTTACAGGAGCGGAAGACATTGGTGCAGGGATAGGATCATAGCCTCCTCTGCTAAAGCCCTTAAAGCCTTCCTTCTTTTCAAACTTCTTCTCTTTCTTATCGTCCCTTTTATCCTGGGAAGTACTCTGGGAAAATGCTTTCTTTTCCTCAAATGCAGGCTTTTCTACTTCCTTTTTCTCGGAAACTTGAGGTTTTTCCTCTACAAAAGAGCTTTCCTTCTTTCCTTCCGCTTCCTTCTTGTCAAAAGCCGCTTTCTCTACAGCCGCCTGCTTTTCCGCTTCGGCCTTTTCTTTTGCGATTTCCGCTTCATCCTTTTCCCAGGCTTCGATAATCCAGGGCTTTGCTCCGATACCGAATAAACCGTTGCTTCCCTGTACAATCACATTGTAGGAAATTCTGTCTGAGGTACAACCTAAAGAGATGGTTGCCTTCGTAATCGCTTCTTCTACCGTCTTTGCAGAAACTCTAAACTTGTCCATAGCTTTTCTCCCTAAGCTTTTTACTTTTTCTCTTTTTTCTCGTTCTTTTCATTGTAAAGCTGTACCATGTTTGCCTTGCTGGCTAATGAGCCCTCTTTCGCATTTTGATTGTAGAACTCTGTAGATTCTTTTGTCTTCAGATTTTGCTTTGCAATCTTTTCCATACGATTCTTCTCTTCAGAATCTTCCTTAGCCTGCATAAGCTTTAATCTGTTTTCCACGGTCTTTTCATCAATGGGAGGTAAGCCTTTTTTAGCTCTTTTTTCATTAGCCTTGGCCATTGCATCCTGTAAAAGCTCTTCATTGGTCTTCTTTCCAAAGTACCAGTTTAAAATCAACTGCTGTAAAAGCATAAATACGGAAGAAGCAATCCAGTATAAACCGATTCCGGAAGCAAAGCTGAAGCAGAACCACACAGACATTAGAGGCATCATCACATTCATGCTCTTCATCATCTGCTGGGACTGATCGCCCTCCTCTGTTGCGGTAGGCATGGTCTGCTTCTGCATCAGCAGGGTGGAAGCCCACTGGCTTAAGCCTGCCAAAATAGGAATTAACCAGTAAATATTTGGGGTAAATCCATAGGCAGAGGGGGCAGTAGAAAGGTTTAAGCCTAAGAAGCTGTTAATCTCCGTAGACTTTGCCGCAGCCTGGATAATCACCTCTGTAGCTTGCGGAAAAATCTCCGGAAGTTTTGCCCATTGCGTCGGATTTAACTTATACAAAAAGTCAATCACGAAGTTATGAACCGCGTTAGAGTCATACTTTGCGGGGTCATCCAGACCTAAGTTATGTAAGGTCTTTAAAATAGATTCCATGCCGTTAGCTTTTCCGAAGTCCAGAAGACTTTGTGCCGCAGAAGAACCTCCTATAGCAGTAGAGACACTCTCATAAACCGCCTTTACGGAAGGAACATAGGCAGGAATGTTCATAATAATACGATACAGGGCGAAAATAATCGGCATTTGTAAAAACAAAGGTAAGCACCCTGCAGTCATAGAAGTGCCGTACTTTTCATAAATAGCTCTCATCTCCGTTTGCTGAGCCATCATAGAAGCGTTATCCGTCTTATTCTTATACTTTTCCTGTACAGCACGAATTTCCGGTTGCATAATCTGCATCATTCTGGAGGATTTTTGCTGTTTTAAAGAGGTTGGGAACAGCAAAATACGGGTTACCAAGGTAAATAGAATGATGGCTAATCCAATGTTTGGAATACCAATTCCGTCTAAGAAAAGGTAAATCCAGTTCATAATCCAGCCTAAAGCACTTACAATGAAGTTCCAAATAGGCCCGAACAAGGGTAGATTGGATGTGTTTTTCGTTAAAATAATCAGATTTTGAATCAAATTTTTCTCCCTTCATCTCTAGGGAACAGGATCATATCCGCCTTTAGCAAAGGGATTACAACGAAGTAATCGTCAAATTGCCAACAATAGTCCTTTCACACACCCGTGCTTTTGTATGGCCTCATAGGCGTATTGAGAACATGTGGGTGTGTATTTACAATGAGAATGTCCCTTCATAGGAGATAAAAATTTTTGATAAAAACGAATCATTTTCAACATCAGTATTTTCATCAAAGCTCTCCTTCTGACCAAGCTTTTTCACAATTTTAAAAAGCTTATAGCCTTATAAAATGTATTTTCTATCTGAGTTTCTTCCTATTATAATAGGGATTTCTTTTCCCTTTGGAAAAAATCAGAATTTCAGAACTTCTCTCCATTACTAAGTATATGATGCCTGCTACATAAATCGAGATAAGCAATCTCCAATTCCGAATAGCTTGCAAAAGCTACCTTCTGTCTTACGACCAAAATGATGTCTAACCCCTCTTTGATTTCTTTGTGTAATCGAAATATCTCTCGAAGCTTTCTGCTGATTCCGTGGCGAACTACAGAATTTCCCACCTTCTTGGAACAGGATATTCCCAGACGGGAATATTTTAAGCCGTTTTCCACTACCAACATCACAAAATAAGCATTGGCATAGGATTTTCCTTTTTTATAACAATGCTGAAATTCTTCATTTGACTTCATGGAAGGAAAACGCTTCATAAAATATCTCCAAGGTTGAAGAAAGACCGCTTTCCAGCGGCCTCATTTCTGTATTCTGCAGGGTATTCTTTTACCCATAAAAGCTTTTGAAAAGCTTTCTTTATTTCTCTACCATTATGCAGATAATCTTGCTCTACCTTTAGCTCTTCTAGCAGACAAAACCTTTCTACCGTTAGCTGTGGACATTCTCTTTCTAAATCCATGCACTTTAGCTCTCTGTCTTGTCTTTGGCTGATAAGTCATTTTTCCCTTATGCATACGGACACCTCCCTTTTTTTAGTGTATGGCCTGAAGCCACCGATCGTTTCTCCGGGAATTATTCGTCCTTGTCCGAAGGTCCCGAATAAACTCCTAATTTTGGGTAAACATCGCAGATTATTATATAGAAAGGGCTAGAAATCGTCAATACCCTTTGGAAAAAACTTATTTTTCGGAAGGAATGTGTATATCTTATCCTCTTTATCCCCTAAAAAAGCAAGGAAACACCTGAAATAACATAGGTTATCCACAAAATTATACACTTATCCACAAATCCTATCCACAGAAACATCTGTTCACCTTATCCACAAACTGTTTATAAACTGTGGATAAAGTGTATAATTTTCCTTTTTTCTCATAGCTAAAGGCTTTTTCTTCTATTTTTCTTCCACATTTTCCAAAAAGAATTATTCTTCTTTCCTAAAGGATGTGAACTTGCGAAAGAGGCTCTCTTGCTGTAAAATAAAAGGAACTGTCTTTTCAGAAAAAAGGTACTTTTTTTTTGGAAAAATAGCGAGACCCCCCTTGTCGTTGATTTTAAGGAGTCTGGGAATGGCAAAAGACTTTAACCTCATAAAAGAAAAATGGGAAGAAATCCTCCTACATACCAGAGAAATAAATGAAATGCCGGATGTAACCTATAATATTTGGATAGCCCGTTTAAAATTATACGATTCTATCGGGGATCAACTGATTATTCTGGTAGAGATGAAGGAATTTCTCAGTATGATTCGGAAACGCTATACCGATACTATAAAGATTTCTATCTTAGAAATTACCAGCATCTACACCGAGGTTCTCTTCACCGACGAGGACGGTTTAAAAGAACTCTATCCCAAGAAAAATCAGGAAGAACAGTTAGGACTGGAGGAGGCCTTAAAAAATGCCAACCTGAACTCCCGCTATACCTTCGACAGCTTTGTAGTAGGTTCCTCCAACGCCTTAGCCCATGCAGCCTGCGTGGCGGCGGCGAAATGCCAGGGAGAACAGTACAATCCTCTTTATATCTACCGGAGGAGCAGGTTTGGGGAAAACCCACCTGATGCAATCTGTGGCCCATTACATTTTACAGCAAAACAAAAATGCCAAGATTCGCTATGTTACCTCCGAAACCTTTATTAACGAATTTGTCGACAGTATCCGTAATAAAAATAATATTTCCCCGGCGGAATTCAGAAGAAAATACAGAGAACTGGATGTTCTTCTCATAGACGATATTCAGTTCCCTTTATCGGTAGTGAAGGAACCCAGGAAGAGTCTTCCACACCTTCAATGCCCTCTATGATAATAGAAAGCAGATTATCATCGCCTCCGATAAGCCGCCGAAGAAGATTGACAATATTGAAGAGCGACTCCTCTCCCGCTTCGAGGTGGGACTCACCGTGGATATCCAGCTTCCGGATGTGGAAACCAGAATGGCTATTCTTCGGAAAAAGGAAGAACTGGAAGGCTATAACATTGACAACAAGTGATCAAATATATTGCAGACAATATTAAGTCCAATGTCCGGGAGCTGGAAGGAGCCTTAACCAAGGTGGTGGCAAAGTCCCGCCTGATTAAACAGCCTGTTACCTTAAGTCTTGCGGAGGAGCTTTTAAAGGACAATATCACTCCTGCAGAGAAAAAGGAGCTTACCCCAAAGTGGATTATTGAAGTAGTGGCAGAGCATCACGGTCTGAATCTTTCCGATCTTAGTTCCAAACGAAAGAATAAAGAAATTGTGATTCCAAGACAAATCGCCATGTACCTTTGCCGGGAAATGACCAGTATCCCCTTAAACACCCTGGGAGAACTTTTAGGAGGAAGAGACCATTCCACCATTATTCACGGCTGCGATAAGATATCCAAAGAATTGTCCACAAATGAACAATTGCAATCCACAATAGAGGTTTTACGGAAAAAAATCTCTCCCTAATCCCCAATTTTTCCTTTCCCTTTCCACAGAGAGAGGATAAAGGACTGAAAAATCAAGAGTATTTTAGAGATTAAACATTTCCACAGCCCCTAATAACACTACTAAAGAAAAAGAAAGAAAAAAAATAAAATATTGCGAGGCTTAAAAGCGATACTTGTTAAGAGAAAAATTTAGCGGCTTTTTAGAAAGCTCCTATAGAATAAAAAGAAAGGACTCTATGAAAGTATCTTTTTCAAAAATGAGTTTGCTTTCCACCCTGCAGAGTGGTAAGGAAGGCTGTTGCTTCAAAACCACCCTGAGCATTATGGGGTGTTCTGGTGGATGCCACGGAAGGGCAGATTCGTTTAACAGGAAACAAAATGATTTTGAGATAGAAAGTATTTGTCCGGGAGACATACTGGAACCGGGAAAGATTGCCCTGGAGGCAAGACTTTTCCAAGAGATTATCAAGCGTTTACCCCAGACGGAGGGAAAGAACATTCTTCTTAGTACGGAGGAAAATGGAAACTGTACCATTCAATGTGAAAAATCCGTCTTTTAAAATCATGGGCAGGAAATCCTGAGAATTTACCTCCCTTCCTTCCGTGGAAAAGCAGGAGATTGTAGAGATTTCTCAGTTAAGTTTAAGAAACATGATTAACCAGACTATTTTCTCCACAGCTTCAGGAGAGAATAATAAGAAGATGACAGGAGAATATTTCGAAATTACCGATAATCAATTCTCCATAACCGCCCTGGACGGACATAGATTGCCATTCGAAGACCGAGCTTTCCGGGTCCTATGACAACTGTTCCGCCATTGTTCCCAAGGAAGTTCTGTCAGAGCTTTCCAAGATTATCAGCGGAGGCTTGGAGGATAAGGTGGAACTTTGCTTTTCCAAGCAGTATCTGCAATTTTCCTTTGAAGACACTATCGTGGTAACCCAGCTGGTGGAGGGAGAATACTTCCATGTTCGCCAGATGCTTTCCACCGATTATGAAACCAAGATTCGTTTAAACAGAAAGCAGTTTTTGGAGAATATTGATAGAGCAAGAATCCTTGCCAGAGACAATGATAAGCAGCCTTTGATTTTAAAAATCGAAGACCAGAGTCTTTCTCTGAAAATTGTTTCCGACATCGGAAGGATGGATGCGGAGATGCCGGTACAGCAGGAGGGAAAGGATCTTCTCATCGGCTTTAATCCTACTTATCTGATGGATGCTCTTCAGAATATCGAAGAGGAAGAGGTGGACTTGTACTTTACCATTTCCCGTTCCCCTGTCTTTATCCGGGATCAGGAGGAAAGCTACAATTACATGATTTTACCGGTAAACTTTTAATGCGGAAGCCGTGGGATGATTATAGAATCCATAGAATTACAAAATTATAGAAATATAGAAAAAATTGGAAGCTTCCTCTGGGAGAGAAGAACAACATCCTTTACGGAGACAATGCCCAGGGGAAGACCAATCTTTTGGAGGCTATCTTCTTTGGCAGCACCGGAAAATCCTTTCGCTTTTGTAAGGACAAGGAGCTGATTCATTTCGGGGCAGAGGAAGCCCATTTGAAAATGATTCTAAAGAAAAAAGGAATTTCCCATCGGATGAACATTCACCTAAAAAAGAAAACAAAAAAGTAAAGGGATTGGCTATAGACAGTTTCCGGTGACTTCCGCCCCTTTTCGGTCTGGGAAATATCATTATCTTTTCTCCGGAAGATTTATCCTTAATCAAAAACGGTCCTAAGGAAAGAAGAAGATTTATTGATTTGGAACTTTGTCAGCTGGATAAGATTTATCTCTATCACTTATCCATGTATAATAAAGTGTTGCAGCAAAGAAATAAGCTTTTAAAGGAACTGTATTTTCGGCCAAAGCTGGAGGAAACCCTCTTTGCCTGGGATGAGGAACTGGTAAAGCATGGGAAGGTAGTCATTTCTCTCCGTGAGAGATTTTGTGGAAAAACTTACGGAAAAAGGTGGAAAAAATTCACGGAGAAATCAGCGGAAAACGGGAAGAGCTTCTTCTAAGCTATGAGGAAAATGTTTCCGAGGAAAACTTTCCTTTGCAGCTGGAAAAAAACAGGGAGGCGGAGAAAAAACAGCAGACTACTCTCTTTGGTCCCCACCGGGATGACCTTTCCTTTCAGATAAACGGTCAGGATATTCGACATTTCGGTTCTCGGGGACAGCAAAGAACAGCCGCCTTATCCTTGAAATTGGCGGAAATTGATTTGGTGAGAGAAAGAATCCAAGATAACCCCATTCTACTTTTGGATGATGTGTTTTTCAGGAACTGGATAAAAAGACAGAATTTTTTTACTAGAGCAGTTAGGGAATTTACAAAAGCCTGATAACTTGTACAGGTTTGGAAGAATTGGTGAAGCATCGTTTCCCCATAGACCATGTGTTTTATGTGGAAAATGGACAGGTGCAGTGTCAGTAAAGAGGAGGAACTATGTCGATAGAGATGGAAGAATATGGAGGAAATGAAGCAGATTTACTTCATGGTTCTAAGGAATACGGTGCAGACCAAATTCAGATTTTAGAGGGACTGGAAGCAGTTCGAAAAAGACCGGGAATGTATATCGGAAGCACCTCTGTTCGCGGTTTACATCATCTGGTTTATGAAATCGTGGATAACTCCGTAGACGAGGCTCTGGCCGGATTTTGTAATACCATTACCGTTAGCATTCATCAGGATAACTCCATTACCGTAAGGGATAATGGACGAGGCATTCCTGTAGACATACAGAAAAAGGCGGGAAAGTCCGCCTTGGAAGTCGTTTTCACCGTCCTTCATGCAGGAGGAAAGTTCAGGAGGAGCCGGATACAAGGTTTCCGGCGGTCTTCACGGCGTAGGAGCCAGCGTAGTAAATGCCCTTTCTGAGTGGCTGGATGTTAAGGTCTATAAAGAAGGAAAGATTTATGCTATGTCCTTTGCCAAGGGAAAGGTAACAAAGCCTATAGAGTGTATTGGTACTTGCAGCGAAGAGGAGCAGGGAACCGAGGTACACTTCCTTCCGGATGCAAGCATTTTCGAAGAAAGTGTTTATGAGTTTGAAACCTTGAAGATTCGTCTTCGAAACCGCCTTCCTTAACCAAGAATCTAAAGAGATTCGTCTTGTGGATGAGCGGGAAGGACAGGAGAGAAAAGGAGTTCCCACTATGAGGGAGGAATTCAGGAGTTTGTCAGCTTCTTAAACAAGGGAAAGGAAGCCCTTTATCCGGATGTAATTTACTGCGAGGGAGAGAAGGAAAAGATTTTGGTAGAAGTGGCTATGCAACATAACGACTCCTACACGGAAAATATCTATACCTTCGTAAACAACATCAATACCCCGGAGGGTGGAACTCACTTAACCGGTTTTAAAAATGCCTTAACCAAAACCTTTAATGACTATGCAAGACAAAATAAGCTTTTAAAGGAAAGTGAATCCAATCTGTCCGGAGAGGATATTCGTGAAGGCTTAACCTGTATTATTTCTGTAAGATTGAGGATGCTCAGTTTGAGGGACAGACCAAGCAGAAGTTAGGAACTTCAGAGGCTCAGGTGGCGGTGCAGGGAATTGTTTCCGAGCAGCTGACCTATTTCTTGGAGCAAAATCCAAGTGTTGCCAAGATAATTTGCGAAAAGTCTATTTTGGCACAAAGAGCCAGAGCTGCAGCCAGAAAGGCCAGAGATTTAACCAGAAGAAAGTCCGCTTTAGACGGTGTGGAGTCTTCCCGGTAAGCTTGCGGATTGCAGCAGCAAGGATCCGGAAAGATGTGAAATTTTTATCGTAGAGGGAGATTCCGCATTGGGACCTGCAAAGGAAGGAAGAAATCCGGAAACCCAGGCCGTATTGCCTCTTAGAGGTAAGGTATTAAATGTGCAGAAGGCTAGACTGGATCGAATCTATGCCAATGAAGAAATCAAGGGGATGATTACCGCCTTTGGAACCGGTATCCACGAAGATTTTGATTTAAGCAAATTACGCTATCACAAAATCATTATTATGACGGATGCGGATGTGGACGGTGCCCACATTTCCACCTTAATGCTGACCTTTATCTACAACTTTATGCCGGAGCTTATCCGAAAGGGACATGTATATCTGGCTCAACCGCCACTCTTTAACATTCAGAAGAATAAAAAGCATTATTACGCTTACTCCGATGAGGAATATCAGAGAATTTTAAAGGAAATCGGAGCTGAGGGAGCAGATGTTTCCCGATTTAAGGGTCTGGGAGAAATGAATACCGAGGAGCTACAGGAAACTACGCTGGATCCGGAAACCAGAACCTTGCTTCGTGTAAATATGAGTGACGAGGATAAGACGGAGCTGGATATTACCTTTACCACCTTAATGGGAGATCAGGTAGAGCCCAGAAGAGAATTTATCGAGCAGAATGCCCGCTATGTTACGAATTTGGATATTTAAAGAATTTTCCAAATAGAATTAGCAAGTTGAAGGAGGCCAATTTTGGAGCCAAATATTTTTGATAAAGTGCAGGATGTGGACTTAAAAAGACCATGGAAAATGCGTATATCGACTACGCCATGAGTGTTATTGTGTCCAGAGCGATTCCCGATGTTCGGGATGGTCTTAAGCCTGTGCAAAGAAGAGTGCTTTATGCTTTGCAAAGTCTGGGCGTTACTCCGGATAAAAAGACCAAAAAGTGTGCCACAATTGTTGGAGAAACCATGGGTAAATATCACCCCCATGGAGATTCATCTATTTATGGATCCTTGGTTTATATGGGACAGCCCTGGTCTATGCGGCACGTTCTGATTGATAAGCAGGGAAACTTCGGTTCCGAGGATGGAGACAGTCCTGCGGCAATGCGTTATACCGAGGCTAAGATGTCTAAATTAGCCGGAGAAATGCTGGCAGGAATCAATAAGAACACCGTAGATTTTATGCCGAACTTCTCCAATGAATATGAAGAGCCGGTGGTTCTTCCTTCTCGTTTTCCCAATCTTTTGGTAAACGGTGCTACAGGAATCGCAGTAGGTATGTCCACCAATATTCCTCCCCACAACTTAAGAGAGGTTGTAAAGGGTGTGGACTGTATTATTGAGAATCGTATTGCAGGAAGAAAGACGGAGATTGAGGAGCTGCTTCCTATTATTCAGGGACCGGATTTTCCTACAGGGGCTACCATTTTAGGAAAAAGAGGAATAGAAGAAGCCTATAGAACCGGTAGAGGAAAGATTAAGATGCGGGCGATTTGCGAAATTGAGCCCATGCACAACGGAAAAAACCGCATTTTGGTAAAGGAACTTCCCTATATGGTATATCGTTCTCGAGTGATTGAGAAGATTGCAGACCTTGTAAAGGATAAAAAGATTGACGGTATTACCTATATCCATGATGCAGCAGGAAAGAATTCCCAGGCAAAGATTGCCATTGAGTGCAGAAAAGATGTGAATCCCCATGTGATTTTGAATCAATTGTATAAGCATACCCAGTTACAGGAAACCTTCGGTGTGATTATGCTTTGCATTGTTCGGGGAGAGCCGAAGATTCTAAATATATTGGAGATTTTGGAAGAGTTCCTGGCTCATCAGATTCAGGTAGTTACCAGAAGAACCCAGTACGACCTGCAAAAATGTGAGGACAGAGCCCATATCTTGGAGGGATTGTTAAAGGCTCTTGACCATATTGATGAGATTGTTGCCATTATCCGTGCAGCGAAAAATGTAGAGGAAGCAAAACAAAACCTCATTGCCCGTTTTGCCTTTACCGAGGTGCAGGCCCAGGCTATCGTGGATATGCGTTTGCGTGCTCTCACCGGTTTGGAAAGAGAGCGTCTGGAAAACGAGTACCAGGATTTGCTGGCAAAGATTGCCTATTATAAGGAAATTCTTGGAGATGAAAGAAAGCTTCTTGCCGTAATTAAGGAAGAACTGGATATTGTAGCGGATAAATACGGAGAAGATAGAAAAACAGGCTTCAGCTATGATGAAATTCTGGATGCAGAGGATTTAATTGCTGATGATGATGTGGTGATTACCTCTACCAGTCTTGGGTATATCAAGAGAATGTCTCCGGAAAATTTCCGTCAGCAAAACCGTGGCGGTAAGGGCATTAAGGGAATGCAGACCATAGAGAAGGACTATATTGAAGACCTCTTTATGACCACAAACCATCATTATATTATGTTCTTTACCAATATGGGAAGGGTTTTCCGTATTAAGGGTTATGAAATTCCGGAAGCAAGCAGAACTGCAAGAGGTACAGCCTTGGTAAATCTTCTTTCCTTACAGGAGGGAGAAAAGGTAAATGCCAGTCTCTGCCTAAGAGATCCTAAGGATGAGCAAGACTTAATCCTGACCACAAAGTCCGGTATGGTGAAAAAGACTGCCCTTTCCGAATATGCCAATGTACGAAAGAACGGCTTAATCGCCATTAGTCTAAAGGAAGATGACCAGTTAATAGAAGCCAAGCTCCTTTCCAAGGATGAAAATATTATTCTGGTTACCAAGAAGGGAATGGCAATCCAGTTCAATGAGAAGGATGTGCGTAGAACCGGACGCTCCTCCATGGGTGTAATCGGAATCCGACTGAATGATGGAGATGAAGTAATCGGTATGCAGAAATCTTCTCAGGGAGAGAATATGCTGGTAGTTTCTGAAAAGGGTTACGGTAAGCTCACGGAGAAATCCGCCTTTAAGTCACAAAACCGTGGCGGAAAGGGAATGCGCTGCTATAAGATTACCGAAAAAACCGGAGATTTGGTTGGCTTTAAGCTTTGTGACCAGGATAGAGAAATCCTTCTGATTACCACAGAGGGTATTATGATTCGGATGAGTCTGGAAAATATCAGCATCAT